>Ga0307515_10007997_pt1 | contig 20750 bp, 17 predicted proteins | sample 17_EM_MG_FD_194513 | JGI IMG/M metagenome (GOLD analysis project Ga0307515, IMG submission 194513) | Populus trichocarpa ectomycorrhiza microbial communities from riparian zone in the Pacific Northwest, United States - 17_EM | ecosystem: Host-associated > Plants > Roots > Unclassified | place...
ATCCTGACGCGTGAAGCGTTCGAGAACGCGATCCGCACCAACGCGGCGATCGGCGGCTCGACCAACGCGGTGATCCACCTGAAGGCGATCGCCGGCCGCATCGGCGTGCCGCTCGACCTCGAAGACTGGACGCGCGTGGGCAAGGGCACGCCGACGCTGGTCGACCTGATGCCCTCGGGCCGCTTCCTGATGGAGGAGTTCTATTACGCCGGCGGCCTGCCCGCGGTGCTGCGCCGCCTCGGCGAGGCCGGGCTGCTGCCGCACCCGAACGCGCTCACCGCCAACGGCCACAGCATCTGGGACAACGTCAAGGACGCGCCGATGCTCAACGACGAGGTCATCCGGCCGTTGACCAAGCCGCTGGTCGCCGACGGCGGCATCTGCGTGCTGCGCGGCAACCTCGCGCCGAACGGCGCGGTGCTGAAGCCCTCGGCCGCCACCGCATCGCTGTTGCAACACCGCGGGCGCGCGGTCGTGTTCGAGAGCCTCACCGACTACAAGGCGCGCATCAACGACCCGGGGCTCGAGGTCGACAAGGACTCGGTGCTGGTGCTGAAGAACTGCGGCCCGCGCGGCTACCCCGGCATGGCCGAGGTCGGCAACATGGGCCTGCCGCCCAAGCTGCTCGCGCAAGGCGTGACCGACATGGTCCGGATCAGCGATGCGCGCATGAGCGGCACCGCTTATGGCACCGTGGTGTTGCATGTCGCGCCCGAGGCGCGCGCCGGCGGGCCGCTCGCGGTCGTGCAGGAGGGCGACTGGATCGAGCTCGACTGCGCCGCGGGCCGGTTGCACCTCGACATCTCAGATGCCGAACTGCAAACCCGCTTGGCCGCCTGGAACGCCGCCAAGACCGCCGACCCGGCCGATGGCGCCGGCTACCGCAAGCTCTATGTCGAGCACGTGCTGCAGGCCGACGAGGGCTGCGACTTCGACTTCCTGGTCGGCTGCCGCGGCGCGGCCGTGCCGCCTCATTCGCACTGACCCCGGATCGTCGCCATGAGCACCACCGCCCGCTACCGCGGCGTCTTCCCCGTCGCCCCGACCACGTTCACCGAATCGGGTGAGCTCGACCTGGCGAGCCAGAAGCGCTGCATCGACTTCATGATCGACGCCGGCTCCAACGGCCTGTGCATCCTCGCCAACTTCTCCGAGCAGTTCGTGCTCGGCGACGACGAGCGCGAGCTGCTCACGAAGACGATCCTCGAGCACGTCGCCGGCCGCGTGCCGGTGATCGTGACGACGACGCACTTCAGCACGCGCATCTGCGTCGAACGCAGCCGCCGCGCGCAGGCCATGGGAGCCGCGATGGTGATGGTGATGCCGCCCTATCACGGCGCGACGATCCGCGTGCCGGAGACGCAGACCTACGAGTTTTTCACGGCGCTGTCCGACGCGGTCGACATTCCGATCATGGTCCAGGACGCGCCCGTCAGCGGCACCGTGCTGAGCGCGCCGTTCCTCGCGCGCATGGCGCAGGAGATCGAAAACGTCGCGTACTTCAAGATCGAGACGCCCGGTGCCGCGTCGAAGCTGCGCGAGCTGATCCGCCTCGGCGGCGACGCGATCGAAGGGCCGTGGGACGGCGAAGAGGCGATCACCTTGCTGCCCGACTTCGATGCCGGCGCGACTGGCGCGATGACCGGCGGCGGCTTCCCCGACGGCATTCGCCGCATCGTCGACGCGTATGCCACGGGCCGCCGTGAAGAAGCGATCAGTGAATACACGCGTTGGCTGCCGCTGATCAATTGCGAGAATCGCCAGGGTGGCCTGCTGTCGGCCAAGGCGTTGATGCGCGAGGGTGGCGTGATCGCCTGTGAAGCACCACGCCATCCGTTCCCTGCAATGCACCCCGCGACACGCGCCGGGCTGATCGAGACCGCGCGCCGGCTCGATCCGCTGGTGTTGCGTTGGGGGCGCTGAGCTCAATCACCCGTTTCAACCAGGAGACAGACAACATGAAATTCGTCAACAAGATTCTCGTCGGCGTGGCCACCACGGCGCTGCTGTTCGGCGGCCCGGCCAGCGCCCAGGACAAAGGCACGGTCGGCGTGTCGATGCCGACCAAGTCGTCGGCGCGCTGGATCTCCGATGGCGACAGCATGGTCAAGACGCTGAAGGACAAGGGCTACAAGGCCGACCTGCAGTACGCCGAGGACGACATCCCGAACCAGCTCGCGCAGATCGAGAACATGATCACCAAGAAGGTCAAGGTGCTCGTGATCGCCGCGATCGACGGCACGACGCTGTCGAACGCGCTGCAGAAAGCTGCCGACAACGGCATCAAGGTCATCGCCTACGACCGCTTGATCAAGGGCTCGAAGAACGTCGACTACTACGCGACCTTCGACAACTTCCAGGTCGGCGTGCTGCAGGCGAGCTCGATCGTCGACAAGCTCGGGTTGAAGGCCGGCAAGGGCCCGTTCAACATCGAACTCTTCGGCGGCTCGCCGGACGACAACAACGCGTTCTTCTTCTACGACGGCGCGATGTCGGTGCTCAAGCCCTACATCGACAGCGGCAAGCTGGTGGTGCGCAGCAAGCAGATGGGCATGGACAAGGTCGGCACGCTGCGCTGGGACGGCGCGGTCGCGCAAGCCCGCATGGACAACCTGCTGAGTGCGTTCTACGGCAACGCCCGCGTCGACGCCGTGCTGTCGCCGTATGACGGCCTGTCGATCGGCATCCTGTCGTCGCTGAAGGGTGTGGGCTACGGCACGCCGAAGCAACCGATCCCGGTCGTCTCGGGCCAGGACGCCGAAGTCGCCTCGGTCAAGTCGATGCTGCGCGGCGAGCAGAGCTCGACGGTCTTCAAGGACACGCGTGAACTCGCGAAGGTCACCGTGACGATGATCGACGAGATGCTCAGCGGCAAGAAGGTCAGCATCAACGACACCAAGACCTACAACAACGGCGTCAAGGTCGTCCCCTCGTACCTGCTGAAGCCGGTCAGCGTCGACGTGTCGAACTGGAAGCCGGTGCTGATCGACAGCGGGTACTACAAGGAATCGCAGATCAAGTAGAGCGACGACATGAGAGCCCCCACGCTCGCTTCACTCGCTGCCCCCGAGGGGGCGTGTCAGCTCCTTGGGGCGGCCCGGCGGAGCTGACATGAATTTATTGGAGATGCGGGGCATCACGAAGCGCTTTCATGGGGTGACAGCGCTGAGTGACGTGACCCTCGCGGTGCGCGCCGGCGAGATCCACGCCGTCGTCGGCGAGAACGGCGCCGGCAAGTCGACCTTGATGAAGGTGCTGAGCGGCGTGTTCCCGCACGGCGAGTACGACGGCGCGATTCATTTCGAGGGCAGCGAGCGGCAGTTTCGCGGCATCCACGACAGCGAGAAGGCCGGCATCATCATCATCCACCAGGAGCTTGCGCTGGTGCCGCTGCTGTCGATCGCCGAGAACATCTTCCTCGGCAACGAGCCGGCGCGGCTGGGCGTGATCGACTGGTTCGCGGCGTACGCAAAGACCCAGGCGCTGCTGCGCAAGGTCGGGCTGAACGAACGACCGAGCACGCTGATCACCGACATCGGCGTCGGCAAGCAGCAACTCGTCGAGATCGCGAAGGCCTTGTCCAAAGAGGTCAAGCTGCTGATCCTCGACGAGCCGACTGCGAGCCTGAACGAGGTCGACAGCGACGCGCTGCTCGCGTTGCTGCTCGATCTGAAGGCGCACGGCATCGCCTGCATCCTGATCTCGCACAAGCTCAACGAGGTCGCGAAGGTGGCCGACACGATCACGGTGATCCGCGACGGCAGCACGGTGCGCAGCTTCGACTGCCGCAGCGAGACGGTGAGCGAGGACCAGGTCATTCAGGCGATGGTCGGGCGCAAGCTCGAAGACCGCTACCCGAAGCGCACGCCGCAGATCGGCGAAACAGTGTTCGAGATCAAGGACTGGCGCGTGCACCACCCGGAGCACGCGGACCGGCTCATGATCAAGGGCGTGAACCTGCACGCGCGGCGCGGCGAGATCGTCGGCATCGCCGGGCTGATGGGCGCCGGGCGCACCGAACTCGCGATGAGCGTGTTCGGGCGCTCGTACGGCCGCAAGATCAGCGGCCAGGTGCTGCTCAATGGTCGCGAGGTCGATGTGAGCACGATCCAGAAGGCGGTCGCGAACGGCATCGCCTACGTGACCGAGGACCGCAAGGGCTACGGGCTGGTGCTGAACGAAGACATCCAGCGCAACGTCACGCTCGCGAATCTGGGCGGCGTGTCGAGCGCGACGGTGATCGACGACGGGCGCGAGTTCAAGGTCGCGAACGATTACAAGCAGAAGCTGCGCATCCGCTGCTCGAACGTGTTCCAGCAGGTCGTGAACCTGTCGGGCGGCAACCAGCAGAAGGTCGTGCTCGCGAAGTGGCTGTTCGCGAACCCCGAGTTGCTGATCCTCGACGAGCCGACGCGCGGCATCGATGTCGGTGCGAAGTTCGAGATCTACACGCTGATGGCCGAGCTCGCGGCCGCCGGCAAATGCGTCGTGATGATTTCGTCGGAGATGCCCGAGCTGCTCGGCATGTGCGACCGCATCTATGTGATGAATGAAGGACGTTTCGTCGGCGAATTCACCGCCGCCGAAGCGTCGCAGGAGAAGATCATGCGTTCGATCGTGACCGCGGGGGCTGCGTGATGGCCGATCCCACCATTCCGGCGCCGGTGCCCGGCGCAGCGGCGGCCCCGGGGCCATCGGCCGCGCCGGCGGTGCCCACGGCGGCAGAGGCAGCGCATCCGTATGCCGGCTTCCTGAAGAACAACCTGCGCGAATACGGCATGCTGATGTCGCTGGTCGCGATCATGGCGTTCTTCCAGTACATGACCGACGGCACGCTGCTCGAGCCGCTGAACCTGACCAACCTGGTGCTGCAGAACAGCTACATCGTCATCATGGCGCTGGGCATGCTGCTCGTGATCGTCGCCGGGCACATCGACCTGTCGGTGGGCTCGGTGGTCGGCTTCATCGGCGCGCTCGCGGCGGTGCTGATGGTGCACTACGACTGGCATTTCGTGCCGGCGACGATCGTGTGCCTGCTCGCCGGTGCGGCCATCGGCGCGGCGCAGGGCTGGTTCGTCGCGTTCTTCCGCATCCCGTCGTTCATCGTCACGCTCGCCGGCATGCTGGTGTTCAAGGGCCTGAGCCTGGCGCTGCTGCAGGGTCAGTCGGTCGGGCCGTTCCCGCCCACGTTCCAGTTGCTGAGCTCGGGCTTCATCCCCGACTGGCTCAACGGCGAGACGCTGCGCACGACCTCGCTGCTCGCCGGCATCGTCGTGGCCTTCGCGCTGATCGTCGCGAAGCTGCGCGAGCGCGCCAACCAGACGCGCCACGGCATGGAGGCCGAGCCGTACCCGTTCTTCATCGGCAAGAACCTCGTCTTCGCCGCGATCATCATTGCGTTCAGCTGGAAGCTCGCGTCGTACAAGGGTCTGCCGAACGTGCTGATCATCATGACGCTGCTGATGCTGTTCTACGACTTCGTCACCACGCGCACCACCACCGGCCGGCGCATCTACGCGCTCGGCGGCAACGAGAAGGCGGCGCGGCTGTCGGGCGTGAAGACGCAGTGGCTGTCGTTCTACACCTTCGTCAACATGGGCGTGCTCGCCGCGGTGGCCGGTCTCGTGTTCGCAGCGCGGCTCAACACCGCGACGCCGAAGGCCGGCACCGGCTTCGAGCTCGACGTGATCGCCGCGTGCTTCATCGGCGGCGCGTCAGCCTCGGGCGGCGTCGGCAAGGTGCTGGGCGCGGTGATCGGCGCGTTCGTGATGGGTGTGATGAACAACGGCATGTCGATCCTGGGCATCGGCATCGACTACCAGCAGGTCATCAAGGGCTTGGTGCTGCTGGCCGCTGTCTTCGTCGACGTCTACAACAAGAGCAAGAGCTAATGATGGTGCCCCCGGCTGCGGCGTACCACAGCCACCCCCCGCGGGGGTGCTCAGGCCGCCGTGGGCCACGAGTGGCCCCTTCGTGGCCCACAGCGGCCCGGCGCTGGCCTGAGCCCGCGCGATGAACGCCGCGCAGGGCCACCGCGACTACCGGCACCCGCCGGAACGCAAGAGCATGCATGCGCGCATCGTGCGCGACATGGGTATGCGCATCGTCGCGGGCGAATTCAAGCCGGGCGATCGACTGCCCGCCGAGGCCGTGCTGCTGGCCGAGTACGAGGTGAGCCGCCCGGTGTTGCGCGAGGCCACGCGCGTGCTCGTCGCCAAGGGCCTGGTGCTGTCGCGGCAGCGCGCCGGTGCGACGGTGCGGCCGCGCAGCGAGTGGCACCTGCTCGACCCCGACGTGCTGTACTGGCTGATCCAGACCCAGCCGCAGCCGGTGTTCGTCGAGACGCTGCTGACGGTGCGCCGCGTGTTCGAGCCGGCCGCCGCGGCGCTGGCCGCCAAGCTCGCGAGCGACGAGGCGTTGAAGGGGATCGCCGAGGCCTATGCCGGCATGGAGGCAGCGCGCACCGCCGACGAGATCCTCGAGCCGGACCTGGCGTTCCACCGCCGCATCGCCGAGGCCACCAACAACGACTTGCTCGCCTACATCGGCAACATGCTGTCGCTGGCACTGCGCGAGTCGATCAAGCTCAGCAGCCTGCACCCGAACACGCACGCGCTGTCGCTGCCGCGGCACAAGGCGATCCTGACCGCGCTGCTGAACCGCGACCCGTTCGCGGCGCAACAGGCGACGCTGGTGCAGCTGCAGGAAACGCGCGAGGACCTCAGCGAGGTGCTCGAGACGAGCAGCGGCTTGATCTAGCCGCCGAACAGCGCCGCCGGCAACCCGGGCTCGTCCAGCTCGACCGCGAACAGGCCACCGGCCAGCGGCTGCGCGGCCAGCTGCTCGGCCGACAGACCGGAGCGCGCGCTTGTGATGAACAGCGTGCGCAGCTCGGGCCCGCCGAACGTGCAGTTCGTGATGTGATCGGTCGGCAGCGCGATGCGGCCGAGCTCGGCGCCGCTGATCGGGTCGTGGCAGCTGACGCACGCGCCGCCCCAGTGCGCGAGCCATACGCGGCCGGCGGCGTCGGTCGTCATGCCATCAGGGAAGCCGTCGCCACGGCCGAGCTTCAACCATTCGCGCTGGTTCGCGAGCGCGCCCGTGCTCGCGTCGAAATCGAAGGCGTGGACGCAGCCGTTGACGGTGTCGTTGAAGTACATCGTGTGCTCGTCAAGCGACCAAGTCGGGCCGTTGGTCACCGCGAACCCCATCTCGTGGCGCGTGCAGCGGCCATCCGGGTCGTAGCGGTACAGCGCGCCACTGCGGGCTTCGCACGCGAAGTCCATCGTGCCACCCCAGAAGCGGCCGCGGCGATCGCACTTGCCGTCGTTGAAGCGATTGCTCGCGGGCTCTTCGGGTGGTTGGTGCAGATAGCGCAGCGGCGGGTTGGGCGCGTCGGGGTCGAACAGCGCGTAGCCGCGGCGCAGCGTCACGATCAGCCCTGGCGCGTCGTGCCGCTCGGCGACGGCCGAGATCTCTTCGTTGAATGGCCAGCTGTCGCGCGCGCCGTCGGCCGGGCGGTAGCGATGCAGCCGGCGTTCGAGGATGTCGACCCACCACAGCGCTTGCGTGCGCGGCGACCAGCAAGTGCCTTCGCCGAGCGTGGCGCCGGCGTCCCAGACGCAGCGGACGGCGCCGCGCCGCGTCGGCATCGAGAGAGTGGGGGTAGGGTTCAAGGTGAACTTTCGATGGCAAGCGATGACCGCTCGCCAATTCTGGATCAAAGCTCGAACCTCACCTCACTTGTCGCTCGATGCGAGCTCGCGCGCCTTCATCGAGCTCATCAGCGTCAGCAGCGTCGTGAACGCGTTCGCGTCGCTGCCATTGCCGCCGAGCTGGATCTGCGGCACCAGCGGAACCTTCGCAGTCTCGAAGGCCTCGGCGAGGCGCAGCATCACGGTTTGCATCAGCTGCTTGTCGGCACCCTCGCCCTCGAGCGCGTCGGACTTGGCCTTGATCGCCGCGGCCTCGGCCTCGCCGATGGCCTGGATCGCCGACGCGCGGCCCGCGCCTTCGTTCTCTTGCCGGAACTTGTCGGCCTGCGCCAGCAGCGAGATCTCTTCGCGGCGGCGCTCGGCGGCCTTCACCAGCGCCGCGCCGTTGTTGTCCTTGATCGAGATGTCGACCAGCGAGGCGGTCAGCTCGGCCTGCTTCTGCGCGCGTTTCTCGGCCTCGTTCAGCTCGCGCTGCTTGTCGGCCGCGATCTGCTTCTGCGCGAAGGTCTCGACCTGCTCGCGCGCGATCTGGCGATCGCGCAGCTGCGACATGATGTTCTCGATCTGCGTGTCGCCGGCCTGCGGTTTCGGTGTGCCGATCAGTACCTCCTGGAACTCGAGCGAGTAGGCCATGAAGCGCTCGCGCATGTCGATCGAGGCGCCGGCCTGCAGCTCGCTGCGCGACTGGATCAGCTCGATGAAGGTGCGCGTCTGCGAGACGTTCTTGAAGTAGCTCGAGACCATCGGGTCGAGCGTCTGCTCGACCAGCTGCTTCACGTTGCCGAAGCGCTGCACCACCATCGGCGCCTTCTTGTAGTCGATGTGCACGACGACCGACAGCGGCAGCAGCGGCTCGAACGCGTCCTTCGTGATCAGCGTGATTTCGCGCAGGTTCGAGTCGAAGTTCGAGCCGCTCGAACCCGATTGCCACATCAGTACGAAGTTGGTCGTGGGCACGAGTTCGATCTTGCCGGCGTAGGTGTTGAACGCATACTTGCCCGGCATCATCGGGTCGCGCCAAACGCCGCGGCAGCCGGTCTCGACCAGCTCGCCGTGCGTGTACTCGCTGCCCGACATGTCGTTGCCCTTGTGGCCGGTGTACGAGACCACGACGCCGACGAAGCCGACCGGGATCACCGTCTTCTTGATCAGCTCGACGGTCGCGAACAGGCGGTTGATGTAGTACGTGCCTTCAACCAGCACGCGCTCCTGCCGCCCGCGCCGGCCGCCCGCGGCGAGAAAGTCCTCAGGCTCCTGGAACGAGTTGTGGTCGTCGCCGACATCGGGCGCGAGCAAGTCGTCGCGCGGCAGCGCCGGGCCGTCGTGTACCGTGACGACGGCGAGCAGATCCGACTCGACGTTGTCGGTCGCGCCGCGGATCGCCACCGGCGTGAACGCGCGGCGTGTGTCGAGCAGCTCGCGCATCTTGTCGTAGTAGGCGCGTTCCTGCGGGTCCATCGCCATCGAGTAAGTGCCCTCTTCGGTCATCACGATGAAGAGTGCCGGGTTCACCACGTGGGTCCCTTCGCGCAGCACGCGGCGCTGCGGGCCCTTCTGGCCGCCGCCGGCGAGGAAGGCACGCACGTCGCGGAAGTCGCTGACCTTCGAGTTGTCGGCCAGCGTCTGGCCCGACGACAGGTCGCGGCCGTCGCGTGCGAACACGTAGCCGATCTTGCCCTGCGTCACCGAGACCATGCGGCAGATGTGCACCTTGTACTGGAACGGTGCGAAGAAGTGATAGCCGCCGCGCAGCACGTCGGGCTGGAAGCCGGCCTCGCCGTTCAGTGCGAGCAGCCCTGCGTGCACCGAGCCGCTGCCGCTCCAGAGTTTCTCGACCACGCCGATGCGTGAGTTGGGGATGTAGCGCACCATGCCCGAGAGGGCGACGAAGATGGCGATAGCGAGCAGCGCCAGACCCGCCATCAAAGACAGCGACCAGAGGCCGTTGCCGAACAGTTCGTGAAACATACCGTCCTTCTTTCTTGAAGTTGTGGGACACATGGCCACCCGCCGGCCGCGCGAAGGCGCAGTCCAGCTCGAGGCCGACCGGCGTGTCACGCACGCGAGCGAATGCCGCTCAGCGTGCGCGACGCGAGGTTCTGGGGGTACGGCGCGAGGCCGTCAGGAGAGCAGATGCCGCCGTCGCCGCGGCGGGTGCGCCGTGACTGACGTGGAGGGCAGGGGCCGGAGTCTGCCGAGGCGGGGCCGGTTGGCGCGCGGGGCGCCGAGTTCGAGTGTCATACGAGGGACTCACTGTCCGCAGCCTGAAGAGGCCCGACGGACGCGATCGTGCTCCTCGTTTACCCGAACGTCAAGCACCTGCTGCGGTGGTCGGATCGGAACTGTTCGACAGCGTGTCGGCGCTCACGCGGCCATCGAAGGTCGCGTGCACCCGCGCACTTTGCAGCAGGCTAGCGGGCGTGACGGTCTCGCGCGTCCACGGGATCCGGCCGAAGTACCAGACGCGCCAGAAACCGAGCCCGGCCGACGGATTGCGCTCGAGCAAGTGAGCGAACGTCTCGACCTCGCCGACCGATGTGCCGGTCGCCTCGATCAGCACCTCGCGCGCATAGCGCGAGCAGAACTGGCGGCGCGAGTGCAGGTCGAAACCGGTGTCGTAGACGATGCCCATGCGCGCCTCGGCCGCGGTGCGAACACGGTCGCGCTGCGCGTCGGTGAGCGGCGTGTCGAGCCGCATCACCGCGACGCGGCCGCCTTCGGAGCGCGCGACGAAGCGCGCCAGATTCGTTGCCTTCGACATCGGGAAGGTGCTCTCGCCGATCAGCGGCTCGGCGCCGCTTGTGTCGATCACGACGCCGACATGGTTGGTCCAGCTGCCTGTGGCCGCCGCGACCTTGGCGAACGGCAGCGCCTTGACGCGGATGAACACGAGGTCGCCGACCTGCATGTCGCGCTGCAGCGTGGTCAGCGGCGTGGGTGTCGCTGGCGTCGTCGTCTGCGCGAGGGCCGGCAGCGCTGCAGCGGCCAGCGTCAAGGCTGCGAGGGCGAGGCGCCAGCGGCGCGGGGTGGGGTGGTGGTTCATGGCAAGTTCTCCGGTGCGATGACGCGCAGCTTGCCCATGATTCGCCGGCCGGCAAAGCGACCTGCGTGCGCGTCCCGAGGCGAGCTGCCGTGCGTATCGCGATTCGATACGCGCCGCCTCTTTCCTGCCTTCTATTCGACCGTCACGCCCTTCGCCAGCTGGCGGTAAACCTCGCTGGACACCTCGGTGAGCGCGGTGCGATCGGCCTCTGCCGAGATCGCATAGCCGAAACGACCGTCGACCCAGTAGAAGACGTTGAGCCGGCCTTCGCGCGCGAACCGGAACGCAGTCTCGCTCTGGTTGCCGCGCGCCGCGCTGGCCGACGACGAGAGCTCGCCGATCTCGTTCGACACATAGAGCGTGAGCCGGCGCCCGGCCGCGTCGCGGTACATGAACTGCGCGACCGGCCCCTGGCCGCCGGGCAGCAGCCGGCCGCCTTCGAGCGCATAGCCCAGGGCCTGCAAATGCGGCGGCTTCATCGGCGCGCCCATGCGCTTGGAGAGCCAGGTCACGAGCTGATCTTCGTGCGCCGCATCGACCTCGACCGGGCGGCGCTGCTCTGCGCTGTAGACCGCGTGCGCGACGGCCGCGCGCTGCGCGAAGCCGGCCACGGCCAGCGTGTTGTCGGGCGACGCAGACGGCCACGCGGCACGCAGGCCCCAGCCCGCGGCGCCGCTGATCAATGCGATCAAGAGGCCGGCGACCCAGCGTTGCGAATACCAGGCGGCGCGCGGCCGCGCGGCCCGCAGCACGCGCTGCGGCAAGGCCTCGTCGAGCACCGGGTCGAACAGCGCACGCAGTTCGTGCTTCTGATCGCGGTAGCTCTGCACGCGCTGCGCTTCGTCGGGCCGCTGCGCGAGGCTGGCCTCGATCTCGCGATGGCGCTCGGGCGTGAGCTGGCCGTCGACGAAGGCGTGCAGTTCGGCTTCAGTGATCGGGGTCATGGCGGGTGGTGACTCATTTGACGACGGTCAGGCGCACCGGCTGGTCGCGGCCGTCCATCAGTGCGCGCAGGCGCTCGCGGCCGCGCGACAGGCGCGACATCACGGTGCCGATCGGGATGCCGAGCGTCTTCGCGACATCGGCGTAGGCCATGTCCTCGAGTGCGACGAGCAGCATGATCTCCTTCTGCTCGATCGGCAGCTGATCGAGCGCGGCCTGCAGGTCGAGCACGGCAAGGCGCTCGCCCTGCGTCGGCGCCGTCGCGAGCTCGGGCGTGTCGTCATCGATCGCCTGCGTGGCCAGCCGCGGTCGGCGCACGCCGTCGACGTGCAGGTTGTGCATGATGCTGAACAGCCAGCCGCGCATGTCAGCGACGCCGCGCCAGAGCGCCGACTTGGCCCAGGCGCGCTCGAGCGTGTCCTGCACCAGGTCGTCGGCATCGTCGCGGTTGCCGGCGAGCGCGCGTGCGTAGCGGCGCAGGCGCGGCACCCAGGTCAGCAGTGACTCGTCAGGCGTCATTCCTTGATGATGTGCCAAACGTCTCGGAAGTTGTCGCCAGTGCGGTCGCCGGCCTTCTGATCGGGCTTGTACGTGTACACCGGCTTGCCCTTGTAGGCCCACTGGCGCGAGCCGTCGTCACGCGTGACGACGGTGTAGGCGCCGCTCGGCCGGTCGGTTGCCGATGCCATCAGCGGCGGCCACAGCGCAGCGCACGGGCCGTTGCACGCGCTCTTGCCGCTGTCGGCGGTGTCCTTGTCGAAGGTGTAGAGCGTCATGCCGCTGGGTGCGACGAGCGCGCCGTCGGACAGCATCGCTGGGGCAGCCGGCGTGGCCATGCTGCTGCAGCCGGCGGTGAACACGGCCGCGGACGCGGCGAGGCAGAGGGTCTTGAACATGGGAGCTCCGGGTGTCGATGCAGGCACGGGGTGCGCCTGTCATCGGGGTGGACGCTCGCGCGGGCCGGTTTATTCCCGCGTCGGCCTGCGTGCTGCTTGACCCGGCGCCAACAGCTGCCCGATCGGCAACGCGATCTCGGACTTGATCTCGCGCAGCACGATGCTCGAGCGCACATGCGTCACACCCGGCAGCTTGAAGATCGTCTCGTGCAAAAAGCGCTCGTAGTGCTTGATGTCGGGCGCGAGCACCGTCATCAGGTAGTCGGCCTGGCCGGTGGTGGCCTGGCAGCGCGCGATGTGCGGGCTGGCCGCGATGGCCTGCTCGAAGCGCTGCACCAGCTCTTCGCTGTGGTGCGTGAGGTTGACCTCGACCATCACCGTGAGGTGCAACCCGACCATCTCGGGGTCGACCAGCGCGGTGTAGCCGCGGATCACGCCGGCGGCCTCCATGTCCTTCACGCGTTTCCAGCAGGGCGTGGGCGACAGGCCCACCGCGGCCGAGAGCTGCGCGACCGTCTGGCGGGCATCGCGCTGCAGCTCGAGCAGGATCTTCAGGCTGTAGGTGTCCAGCGCCGCAGGAAGTGAGGATGTTTCGCTTTTCGCCATTTCTGTACTGATTTTTACCAGGATCAAGCGCTAACCATAGCGGAATTGAGAAGCACATTCTCGGAACACGGCGCAACAATTCCGACCATGACCGCGACCACCCTCGATCTCTCCGTGCGCCGGCCCGGCTACCAACTGTCGGACAACCTGTGGGCGCCGTCCGGCGCCATCTTCGTGACCGGCACGCAGGCGCTGGTGCGCTTGCTCGTGATGCAACGCGAGCGCGACGTGGCCGCCGGCTTGAACACGCAGGGCTTCATCAGCGGCTACCGAGGCTCGCCGCTGGGCATGGTCGACCAGGCGGTCTGGAAGGCCGGCAAGAAGTTCGCCGAATCCGGCATCCGCTTCGTGCCGGCGATCAACGAAGAGCTCGCGGCGACGCAGGTGCTCGGCACGCAGCGCGTCGAGTCGGACCCGGAGCGCACCGTCGATGGCGTGTTCGGCATGTGGTACGGCAAGGGTCCGGGCGTGGACCGCGCGGGCGATGCGCTCAAGCACGGCAACGCCTACGGCTCGTCGCCGCACGGCGGCGTGCTGGTGGTCGCGGGCGACGACCATGGCTGTGTCTCGTCGTCGATGCCGCACCAGAGCGACCACGCGTTCCAGGCCTGGCAGATGCCGATCGTGGCGCCGGCCAACGTCGCCGAGATGCTGACGTTCGGGCTCTACGGCTGGGCGCTGTCGCGCTACTCGGGCGCGTGGGTCGGCTTCACCGCCTTGTCCGAAGTGGTCGAGAGCGCCGGCACCGTCGACCTGGACGCGGTGCTCGCGCAGGCCGATGCCTGGGTCGATGGCGACACCGTGCGCGAGCGCACCGGCCACCAGGCGCCCGCCGATGGCCTGCATTACCGCTGGCCCGACCTGCCATCGCTGCGCATCGAATCGCGCCTGGCCGACAAGCTCGCCGCGGTGGCCGCGTTCGCGCGCGTCAATTCGATCGACCGCGAGGTCATCGCGAGCCCGACGGCGACCGTCGGCATCGTCACCTGCGGCAAGGCGCACCTCGACCTGATGGAAGTGCTGCGCCGTTTGCGGATCACGCCCGAGATGCTCGCCGCCGCCGGCGTGCGGCTCTACAAGGTCGGCCTGAGCTTCCCGCTCGAGACGACGCGCATGCGCGCGTTCGCGCAGGGCTTGAGCGAGATCCTCATGATCGAGGAGAAGGGCGCGATCGTCGAGACACAGCTGCGCGACCTGTTCTACAACGCGCCGGCCGATGCGCGGCCGGCGCTGATCGGCAAGCACGACCAGCGCGGCACGCCGCTAGTGTCGGCGCTCGGCGAGCTGCGCCCGTCGCGCCTGATCGAGCTGGTCGCGCACTGGCTCGCCGTGCACTTCCCCAACAATTCCGTGCTCGGCGATCACCTGCAGCTTGTGCGCGACTTCACGCCGCCGGACCTGCTCGCGAACGCCTCGGACAGCGTCAAGCGCGTGCCGTACTTCTGCGCCGGCTGCCCGCACAACACTTCTACCCGTGTGCCCGAGGGATCGAGCGCGCGCGCCGGCATCGGCTGCCACTTCATGGCGAACTGGATGGACCGCAGCACCGCCGGGCTGATCCAGATGGGCGGCGAGGGCGTGGACTGGATCTCGCACGCGATGTTCACGAAGACACCGCACGTGTTCCAGAACCTCGGCGACGGCACCTATTACCACTCCGGCTATCTGGCGATCCGCCAGGCGGTCGCGGCGAAGGCGACCATCACCTACAAAATTCTCTACAACGACGCGGTCGCGATGACCGGCGGCCAGCCGGTCGACGGCGTGATCAGCGTCGACCGGATCGCGCGCCAGGTCGAGAGCGAAGGCGTGAAGCAGGTGGTCGTCGTCAGCGACGACATCGACAAATACGACGCGATCAAGAATCGCTTCCCGGCCGGTACCGAATTCCACGACCGCACCGAGCTCGATGCGGTGCAGCGCCGCTTGCGCGAGGTGCCCGGCGTCACGGTGCTGATCTACGAGCAGACCTGCGCGGCCGAGAAACGGCGCCGGCGCAAGAAGGGCGAGCTCGTCGATCCGCCGAAGCGCCTGCTGATCAACGAAGCCGTGTGCGAAGGATGCGGCGACTGCACCGTGCAGAGCAATTGCGTCGCGGTGCTGCCGGTCGAGACGGCGATGGGTCGCAAGCGCAAGATCGACCAGACCGCCTGCAACAAGGACTATTCCTGCGAGAAGGGCTTCTGCCCGAGCTTCGTCGGTGTGACCGGCGGCAAGTTGCGCAAGAAGAGCGGGGCGCTGTCGGCGGGCAAGGACGCGTTCCTCTCTCGCGTGGCCGCGCTGCCACTGCCCGATGCACACGTGTGGGACGGCCCGTGGGATCTGCTCGTGACCGGCGTCGGCGGCACTGGTGTCGTCACCGTCGGCGCGGTGATCGCGATGGCGGCGCACCTCGAAGGCAAGAGCGCCAGCGTGCTCGACTTCATGGGCTTCGCGCAAAAGGGCGGCTCGGTGCTGAGCTTCGTGCGCCTGGCCGACGTGCCCGAGCGCCTGAACCAGGTCCGCATCGACACCCAGCAGGCCGACGCGGTGCTGGCCTGCGACATGGTCGTCGCAGCCTCGCCCGAGGCGCTGCAGACGGTGCGCCATGGCCGCACCCGCATCGTCACGAACGTGCACGAGATCCCGGTCGCCGAATCGCTGAAGAACCCCGACGCCGATCTGAAGACCGACGCACTGCTCGCGAAGATGCGCTTCGCGGCCGGCGACGACTTCGTCGAGACCTTCGACGCGCAATTGTTGGCCGAGGAGTTCCTCGGCGACACCGTCACCGCGAACATCCTCGCGATGGGCTACGCGTGGCAGCGCGGCTTGATCCCGATCGGCCTGCCGGCGATGCAGCGCGCGATCGAGCTGAACGGCGTTGCGGTCGAGAGCAACCTGCTGTCGTTCGCACTCGGCCGGCTCGCGGCCGGCAACCCAGCGGCCTTGCGCGAAGAGACGACGACGAAGGTCGACGACGACACGCTCGAAGGCCTGATCGCCCGTGGCCTGGCACACCTCACCGGCTACCAGAATGCCGCGTGGGCGCAGCGCTTCGAGGCCGCGGTGCGCCGCGCGCAACAAGCCGAGCAGGCCTGCGCCGGCAGCGAGGCCTCATCGCCGCTGGCCCGCACCGTGGCGCGCAGCCTGACGAAGCTGATGTCGTACAAGGACGAGTACGAGGTCGCGCGCCTGTACACCGACGGCAGCTTCGCACGTCAGCTCGCGGACCAGTTCGAAGGCGACGTGAAGCTCGAGTTCCACATGGCCCCGCCGCTGCTCGCGCGGCCGAAGAACGGCCAGCCGCCGAAGAAGATCGCGCTCGGCGCATGGATGCTGCCGGCCATGAAGCTGCTCGCCAAAGGCAAGGCCTTGCGCGGCAGCTGGTTCGACATTTTCGGCCACACCGAAGAGCGCCGCATGGAGCGCGATCTGGTGACGCAGTTCGAGCGCCGCATCGACGAGTTGACAGCCAAGCTGACCGCCGACCGGCTGCCGAGCGCGATCCAGATCGCCGCGTTGCCGCTGAGCATGCGCGGCTACGGCCACGTGAAGATCGCCAACGTCGCACTGGCGCGGGCACGCGAGGCCGAGCTGCTGCACCGCTTCATGCCGGAGCGCTATCCGAAGCCGGCGGTGAGCGCGACCGCGGGCCAATTCCGCGGCATCGCCGTCGTGTCGCGGTAAGCTGCGCGCCCATGACGACCTCTGCAAAATTCGACGACCCCCTGCACGACCGCGAAATCGGCGCGCGCGACAGCACGCTGGACACGACCCGCATCGACGACGTGCGCATCGGCGCGGTGCGCCCGCTGATCACGCCGGCCTTGCTGCAGGAGCGCGTGCCGCTGCGCGACGACACGCTGCTGCTGGTCGAGAAGAGCCGCGCTGCGGTCGCCGACGTGCTGCACGGCCGCGACGATCGGCTGATCGCCGTCGTCGGCCCGTGCTCGATCCACGACCACGACCAGGCGATCGAGTACGGGCATCGATTGAAGGCGGTGGCCGACGAGCTGCAGGACGATCTGCTGATCGTGATGCGCGCCTACTTCGAGAAGCCGCGCACGACGGTGGGCTGGAAGGGCTACATCAACGACCCGCATCTCGACGGCACGTTCGCGATCAACGAAGGTCTGGAGCGCGCGCGCCGCCTGCTGGTCGAGCTGACGACGCTGGGCTTGCCGACCGGCACCGAGTTTCTTGATCTGCTGAGCCCGCAGTACATCGCCGAGCTGATCGCCTGGGGCGCAATCGGTGCGCGCACGACCGAGAGCCAGAGCCACCGTCAGCTGGCCTCGGGCCTGAGCTGCGCGGTCGGCTTCAAGAATGGCACCGACGGCAGCATCCGGATCGCGGCCGACGCGATCCTCGCGGCACGCGCGCCGCATGCGTTCATGGGCATGACGAAGATGGGCATGGCCGCGATCTTCGAGACCCGCGGCAACGACGATTGCCACATCATCCTGCGCGGCGGCAAGTCGCCGAACTTCGATGCGGCGCATGTCGCATCGAGCTGTGACACGCTGCGCGCCGCCGGCCTGCGCGAGCAGGTCATGATCGACGTGTCGCACGGCAACAGCAGCAAGCAGTACCAGCGCCAGGTCGAGGTCGCGCACGACGTGGCGGCGCAGATCAGCGGCGGCGAGTACCGCATCGTCGGCGTGATGATCGAGAGCCACCTCGAGGAGGGCCGGCAGGACCTGATCGAAGGCACGCCGCTGAAGCACGGCGTGTCCATCACCGACGCGTGCATCGGTTTCGCGCAGACGGTGCCGGTGCTGCAGGCGCTGGCGACGGCCGTGCGGGCGCGACGCACGCGCTGATCGCGAGGCCTCAGACGCTGCTGGTTTTTCAGCTGTCGAGATTTTCGTGGTGCGCGATCGCGCCGCGTTTCCAGTACGCCGCGGCGCGAATCGCCTGGCGGTCGTGGCCCTTGTCGTCGACCAGCACGCGGCGCAGCTCGGCCGTGGTGCCGGCCTCGCCTGCGCACCACGCGTAGCCTTCGCCGGCAGGCAGCGCGAGTGCGCGCACGGCGGCGAGCAGTGCGGCGTCGGAGTCGACCCACTGCAGATCGACATCGGCCGCGCTCGTCAGCAGCCGGTGATCGGCCGGGTCGGCCACCGCCAGACGGACGATCGCGCGCGTGCCGGCGGGCAGCTCCTCGAGCCGGCGTGCGACGGCGGGCAGCGCGGTCTCGTCGCCGATCAGCAGGTGCCAGTCGAAGTCGGTCGGCACGATGAACGAGCCGCGCGGGCCGCCGATCATGACGCGCTGACCGGGCGCAGCCTGCGCGGCCCAGGTCGCGGCCGGGCCGTCGCCGTGCAGCGCGAACTCGATGTCGAGCTCGCGCTGCTTGTTGTCGAAGCGCCGCGGCGTGTAGTCGCGCATCACCGGCGCGCCGTTGCCGGCGTCGAGGATCAGCTTGATGTGGTCGTCGAACGAGGCGCTGACGAAGTCGGCAAGCGCCTCACCGCTGAAGGTGACACGCCGGAAATGCGGGCCGACCGCCTCGACGCGCGTTACCTCGAGATCGCGGCGCTTGAGCTCGTGGCGCACGCGCTGCACGCGGCGCGCGGTGATGGGTTCATTCATGGAAGGGTCTGGGCGATTGGTTGATAATGTCATCCATGATGCATAAATCAGTTGACAAGGTCAACCGTAAGGACATTCCCGCCGACGAGGCGGTGCTCGAACTCGTCCATGCCGTGATGCACCAGTTCCGCGCGCAGCAGTACCGTGCGCTGGAGGGCGCGACCGACGGCGTCACGCACATGGAGGGCAAGGTGCTGGGCTTCTTCGCGCGCCACGCCGGCGCGACGCAGAGCGATCTGGCGCAGCACAGCGGTCGCGACAAGGCGCAGCTCGCGCGCCTGATCAAGGGCCTGCGCGAACGCGGCCTATTGCATGCTGAGGCCGATGACGCCGACCGGCGCAACGTCCACCTGCAGCTCACCGACGCAGGCCAGACGATGCTGCGCACGCTGCGCGCGCAGGGCCGCAAGCTCGAGGCGCGCGCAGTGGCCGGCCTGAGCGCCGATCAGCGCCGCCAGCTGGCCGAGCTGCTGCTGCACGTGAAGCGCAACCTCGAGACCTGAGGCACGCGGCATAGCGGGCGCAAGCAGGCGCTACCTGCTGCATGATTCGGCGTGGCGGGCCGCCTGCGTTGTAAGAAGCTGCGCGTGGAGCGGACCAAGACGATGCGGGTGTCCGCCGGGCAACGAACTGATGAGGAGCATGCGATGAATCATTCGAGACGCGATGTGCTGCGAGCCGGCGGCGCATCGACGCTGACGGCAGCGTTCACGAGCGTGCTCGGCCTGGCCTTGCAGCAGGCCTTCGCCGCCGAGGCCGAGACCTTCGAGGTCACGCGCAGCGACGAGGACTGGCGCAAGCGCCTCGATGCGAACCAGTACGCCGTGCTCCGGCGCGAAGGCACCGAGCGGCCCTTCACCAGCCCGCTCAACGACGAGCACCGCGCCGGGGTCTTCATCTGCGCCGGTTGCGAGCTGCCGCTGTTCTCGTCGAAGACCAAGTTCGACAGCGGCACCGGCTGGCCCAGCTTCTACCAGCCGCTCGACAACGCGGTGCGCAAGCACGAGGACGCCACCCTCGGCATGGTCCGCACCGAGATCCATTGCCGGCGCTGCGGCGGCCACCTCGGGCACGTGTTCGACGACGGCCCGAAGCCGACCGGCCTGCGCTACTGCATGAACGGCGTCGCGATGCTCTTCAAGCCGCAGCGCGCCTGACAAGCTGAGGCACCTGGCGCCGGAATACTGCCGCCACCCGCCGGGCGGGTGCTCAGGCCGCTTGGGAGCGGCCCGGCGCTGGCCTGAGTCTGGAGCGTTATGCAGTGCGCTATATTGCGCGGCGACAGCTCACGCATCGTCGTGAACGCCCCTGATCAGGACCTGCATGAATCTCCTCCGTCTGCGCCGCTGCATCGGCGCCGCGCTGCTGGCGCTGGTGGCCCCATTCGCCGCTCACGCCGCTGACCTGACCGTCTCTGCCGCGGCGAGCCTGACGAACGCGTTCAAGGAGCTCGGCCCAGCGTTCGAGGCGCAGAACCCGGGCACGACCGTGGTCTTCAACTTCGCCGCGTCAGACGCGCTGCTGGCGCAGATCGCGAAGGGCGCGCCGGCCGATGTGTTCGCGTCGGCCGACCAGGACGCGATGGACCGCGCCGACGCGCAGAAGCTGCTGGCCGCGGGCTCGCGCCGCAACTTCGTCGGCAACGCGCTGGTGATGATCGTGCCAAGCGACAGCGCACTCGGCCTGAAGACGCTGGCCGACCTCCAGAAGGCAGCGGTCAAGCGCGTCGCGATCGGCAACCCGGCCAGCGTGCCGGTCGGCCGCTACACCAAGGCCTCGCTCGAGGCCGCCACGCTGTGGGCGGCGGTCGAGCCGAAGGCCGTGATGGCGCAGAGCGTGCGGCAGGCGCTCGATTACGTAGCGCGCGGCGAGGCCGAGGCCGGCTTCGTCTACGCGACCGACGCGGCGATCATGAAGGACAAGGTCAAGGTCGTCGCGACAGTGCAGACCACGAGTGCTATCACCTATCCGATC
>Ga0307515_10007998_pt1 | contig 20747 bp, 27 predicted proteins | sample 17_EM_MG_FD_194513 | JGI IMG/M metagenome (GOLD analysis project Ga0307515, IMG submission 194513) | Populus trichocarpa ectomycorrhiza microbial communities from riparian zone in the Pacific Northwest, United States - 17_EM | ecosystem: Host-associated > Plants > Roots > Unclassified | place...
ATCCACCTCGTTGCACACGAGCATTCTACTGGGAAGCACTCCAGGGCAATACGGTCTGGACCCGGCGATATTCTGTGTTGAACCTGCGGAACAAACGTTATTGTGTATTCCCTGACATATGGTCTGTGTAGTCAACCAGTGACAGTACGCCCGGATCCGAAGACAGTTACCGCCATGTACCAAATCGCGTCGGCGTGCCGGACCGTGTCATTCTCCGCCTGGATTGACAACCCTGGCTTTGACCGTCAGCTGAGGAAGGATAGTTCGGGACCGCCATAGCGAGAACCGGTTCTGTGCAAGTTGATGGCATTTACGACCACTCATTCCGGGGCAGGGGGGACGTAAAACGGAGGAGCGGTATTTTCAAAAATCGTTCACGGGCACCATTACTTGGAATTCGACGGAGCAGAAGTGATTTCCCCGCGTGGTCGAGTGAAATGAGAGGACCAGGTGGCTGAATGGCGAGGTTGGGGGAATGAATCATGGAGGGTGTTGCGAAGACTTGCAGTATCGTGTTCCTGTCGCTCGGCGGAGGGCCAAGGAATTGGAAAGCGCAAGGGAGAGGTCAAGACGTTACAAACGACCAGGGAAGCGCAAGCAGCCTACGCAGAATCCGAATCACTGCCACGCCCTTTCGTTGGAGGAAGTTTCGTCAGTCGCTCACACGACACGACCATAAGACCATGCTCGACTGGTCTTGTGGCTTCTGGAAATGATGCATCTGATGAGTCATGGGGGTGACCGAATCATGGGAGTCGATCAATTCCAGATCATCGTCACTGTTGGCTTGACCAATTCGGAGCTCCTCCTCTCTGAACTTGGGGCTGAGTCTAGAGGCTAGTAGCTTGACCGCCGCCAGGCGGCCCTAAACACATGCTTCCTGCCCCATTACCTGCGGACCACTGTGAGGCCATAGGTCCTTTCCGCACTATACATCACCCGATTCGAGCCTCGCGCGACATGGCCAGAGCAGCAGAGAGATGTAAAAAGCTGGATTAAGAGCGGGAAACATTATCATACAGATGCAGTGCGACGAGTGTGTGGTAAGATGGTGTGAGATGTAAGACATGTCTACGGAGTGAAAGGATCAGAGGAGCTCCTGGTGGTGTCAGAGCTTCCACTTGGGAACTCTTCGCTCGGCACGAGGTAAATACGGGACTGATTGTTGGTCATTTTCAACGTCGAGGCGACGAAACTGCTCCATAAAGTTTTCGACGCGAGGTTGAAGTTGATTTCGATGACCTTCTCGGACGGACAGTTGATCAAGCGATCGATCAGTTCCTCAGAGGGGTTTGAATAGTCTTTGAGTGTGGTTCGGGAAGGGATAGGCATGAATGTCCCTGCGAACCCGCCAATGGAGAGGAGCGAAGTGACAGTCAAAGGTGAAACGATGTCCGTAATATCCGGGGCGTTCGCATCTTGACTCGTGTCGTGCTGCAACCGCATGAGCGAGGGAGAACACGACACAGCTTGATCACCCATCGATACATACCACGATAAAGTGAGAAAGGTATTTTCCATCAACAGCAACCACCTTTTGAGCGGTAAGAGCAATTCCTGACAGAAGCTCGCCGCATTTACTCCGTGATTGCTGGCGCACCGCAGTAGAGGCAACCTCGCACCCCGCCAACGCCCGATGTATTTCGAGGAGGATTGTCATCGCCATGATCACGTTGGATCGCAGGTTGCCAGAACCATCGTGATCACCTGCCTTGAAATGTGTATCTGCGAGATCGAGGATGTCCCCCAAGTGATTTTGGATCTCTCTGATAAGATCCCGCGAGAATTCTACGGTGTCTCCATTGCAATTCGCTTCGTGGATGGTGAGACAGTGGGTGTACGATCTCTATATGACACTTACGATTTCGGAGGTGGTGAAGACATTTCTGCGTATCTTTACAGAGTAAGAAGGTCTTGGTCCTCAACGTGAGAGGGCAAATCTTGAATAGGATCGGATAAGTAACCTGATCACGTTGTAAGCGAAATACTTTCCCCGAGGGTGGGAGTGACTTCACCGGTAGCTCTTGCCTGAATTGACGCTCCAGTTCTCCGGCTGAGGTTTGAATTTCGTGTAACATAGATTCCGCAGGCGCCTAGTGATTACAGGTCGGACGATTTTTTTTAGGAGCGCAAGGTATTCGGACCAACCGATAACGATGCGACCGAGTCCCCGTCTTCCCAAGGTCTTGCCCCCGGGAGTCCTGTTAGATAGAGCGATAGGAAGGATTCAAAGTGAATGATCTTCCCTAGGAGCGCTGCTCTTTCATGATCCTGTTCCGTGAATTGGACGCCAGGGTGCGATCCTGCTGCAGAACGAGGTTTCGCGAAGCGAATATCATGCTCCTCTATAGCGTTGAGCGCCATCTGGTAATGCCGCCGAGCAATAATCAGATTACTAGCGACGGTCATTAGGCCCATGGCAATACTCCAGTGCGCTTGGACGTATGAAACGGGATCATCCTCCGCTTTCATCGACATTAGCGAGCGGAATATCAGGTGCGCAAGGATGCCCTGGGCCTCCCAAAACAACCACTGTGACTGAGAAACCTGATAGAAGTGCCGACCAGAGAACTCCGCGAATAATACGAAGAATGGGTGCACATGTTTCCCAGACATGTCGCCCAGAACAATCGCCCGGAATTTAAGTGAGCTGTAGAGATTCCCTCGTACGAGGGAATAAGATAAGCATAACAATCGGCTGTGTGTAACGATGAGAACCGGTTCGTTGGGAACGGCCCGTCGGCGGCCGACTCACAACATCATATTTCTGTCATCCGTGGATATTCCTGACAGCTGGAACGCTGAAGGGTCTGAGTTCCAAAAGTCGTCCGCCCGGTGCGGAATGGGGGGAGCCCATGACTTTAGGTTACGTATCCTACCGCACCAATATTCGTAATCAATTTGTCCAACAGGAACCGTTGCTTTCGTCGATTTCGTTACGTTTCGGAGCCTCGACGACTCGCCGCGTTTCACCAACATCGATCCGGTTTTCTCTGGTTGGAATCTTGGGACATCCTCATAACGACAGTCTGGCCTTTTAAGAGACTTCTTGCAGGGCGTGCAGATAGGTTTGGCACCGTCACATCGCTGGAAAAAGAGTGAGATAGGAGGGGAGAAATTGTACGAGCGGGAATCACCCTCTTATCGCGCCTGAAACCATGAAAAATAAGTTGTGCAGACGAATGGGTTGTGCGGGGCAGTACGGACCTGCAAGGCGAACAAGCCATTCCCTTTGGTAAAATCGTCTTCCTCACTTTGGGGTCGTAGTCGTAGTTGCATGCTAATATTTCCTTGGTGCATAATCCGCAATGTGGGCGAGCACCATCGCACTCCTGCCGAGAACTGGGGTCAACAAAACGCCACCCGCCTGAGAGAAAATCAAATCAAAGACACATACCAACCGTTTAACACTGGAAAATCCCAATGTGTGCGGATTAGCGAAGACTCATGCAGATCCCGAGAGGCTACGGACCGGCAGTAAGAGCAGATTGGCTGAATGGGCATGGTTTCTGGATGGGAGTTGGGGAGGAACTGAGAATGACACCATGAAGAACGCCAAGTGTGTGCGCGCCCGCGCAACAAGCCACATCAGGACAAGAGTGCGTTCAGCGTATATGCCGTTCAAAGTTAAATCACGTCGAACTTACGTAAGTCAGGCGCACTCCCATATCGCACGGACACTCTGACTTCCCATGGGACGAATCTCCCGCCCCGCCCTGGACCGAACTGGAGGTGGGCTGTCTGTCGCTTCGGCTTTTACGCTGTTCGGAGGTGGTTTCGAGGGGATGCGGGATTCTCGCTATCTGGGAACGGCGCTCAAAGGTATCCTACGAAGCCTGTCGCCACCGGCGCTGTCAACGGATATCATGATTGACCAGGTTCGTGGTGCGTGGATGTTCGCTTCGGGTCTCCTTTGAGTCGCCTTATAATTGATCGCCCTCCGCTTCAGTGCCCCGAGTATAAAAGTACCCTCATACATAATTGAATACCATGGGAGGAGACCAGGCCCACCCATTCCCACAGTGCGAACGGGCGGCCGCACTCGCTAACCTCCGACAATTCACCGCGCCCACGAAGCCGAGTTGCCGAACAGGCTTCCTCGCGCCTGTTGCTACTGGGTCGAAAAACTCCTATCCGCGTACTATTACTTTGCCTGTGGGAAACCCTTTGAGTCTCATCTCACTACTCCGACGAGTCTTTGAGTTGCTTTCAGAGACCCTTCGGCAGTATTCGGTCACGCGGCTTCGCCTTTGACACAAGTTTAGCCTTTCAACGACGTCAACCACTTCGAGACAAGGCAGCCCCCAGTTTAGACAGGCCACATGGGACGACCTTCATTGTCCGTTTGCGTATCGTTTCGCGAGGACACATAACTGGTCAACGGGGTCTAATATCGAGCCCGCGCAAGCGATGCGTTTCGAAGATCATAAGTCGCATAACCGAAACCCCTTTGAGCTCGGGAGGGGTGCCATTCAGGACTAAACCACAAGGTTGGATTATGGTATGGTGCAAGCTCTGTATCCCCGGTATTTAAGACCGGCCACGTCAAGCGGTCTTGACTCCGCTCCACAACCTCTTCGACCTCACGCGATCAACCATGCCTTCCGTTGCTGAGCTGGCTCCTCACGCCAACTTCCAGGAGAACGTTGGAAATGACGGGGTATGTGTATCGATCACCCGTGCCCCATTGTCGACATTGACCACTGAACACAGACCCTTGACTGGTTCCGCCGTGTGCACGATGGGTCCCTGGTGGACCGCTATAAATCCGAACTGTTCCTCTCCGGACTGGAACGAGCGAGAGGAGATGAGGAGGATCTGCTCATCATGGCCCGTCGGGGGCAACTCGAATCGTATCAGAGTCGGTGGTTACGGCTCGAATTCGCTTCGAGCGACGATATCCCCTTCGAATCTGGTGATGCCTATGATATCGTTGGAGGAGTGCTCGCGCGAAGGGTTTTCAAAGAAGTCGGTGCTATCCGCTTCTTGCAGATCGCTTCGAACGCGAGGGGTGTGCCGCGATTCGAGTGGAAGATGCGGTGCCCAGAAAACTTCCTGGGTTTCAAGATTGACCCTACTTCCAATGTCTTTGTGACTCTCACACCCAAAAACAAGTGAGTAGGAGGGTTCTTGACTCTCGACTCCTCGGTGCTGACAACTGCTACGCTGTATCAGCTGGAGGTCGGCTACGATCATTATTCGAACCATGACAGATGGCTTGCCGCATCCAAAAGCACAGCGACACGTCATTACCTGTGATTTGAACGCAGCATTTGCGTCTTCCGAGTGGTGCGATGAGCTGCATATCAACGGGTCTCGACTTGGGGTCGTGTTTCGACCCACAGACCTCGAAAACAACAAGTTCTCTGCCATCATATGGGACTGGATGACAGGAGAAGTGGTTCTCGTGCGTGAATTTCATTGTAATGTGTCGGCCCTTATTGACGCCGCTTACCCTCCCCCTCTTCAAGCGCCTCGAGAACGAGCGTCGAAAAGCAATTCAGTTCTTGGACGAATACAGGGTTATCGTTTGGGAAGATGACGACAGCTTCCTTGACGTCTACGATACTTCGCACGCTCCCGAACCTGGGTCGGCGATGAACAAACGAGCGCTTCGCTTGGGTTTGCCCGACGCGATCTACTTCGATGTCAGGATGCATTCAGGGTCCCATCACGGGTCGAAACCTACACATTTGGAGGGTGTGGTGCCCTTCTTTGCTGCGGACTCTGGGAAGATCATGGTCATTAACACGATCATGGATAGTAACCTCAAGAAGGAGGCAGTTGGGACGGCGATTGTCGTATTCATCGAAGACATCCTTCGAGCATTTCAAACGATGGAGCCCGGGAGCGTGCTACGCTGGGAAGACTGGCGTGAGATGACTGCCACCTTTGGTTTCCAGTGTTTCCCCGGTCAGACGGAAGATGAACGACAGTGTTTTGTCGCTGGATCTCGCTTCGTTTCTCCGCCTCTCGGTTGCGGCTCGCCGGGGTTTCGTCGCTTGGAGGTATACGACTTCAACCCTCACTACATCAAGTTTGCACAAGCCACCGGCCAGCAGAACTTGACCATCGCGGGATATGGTAGGCGCAAGTACATCAAGAGCCAGGTGATCGTTCCTTGGCGCGAGGAGAAGGAAAGCATCATTCGGCCCTTGGTTCACTTGACCGAGGACCATGTCATCATCGAAGATGTGAGTGTTACGATCCATAACACTTTCTGTGTACATTCTGATGAACTCTCTTTTCTCCACTAGGCCAGTCACCCAGGCGGGTCTGGGATCTCTTTGAAAGCGCTGTCGGTCTAGGATCTGGATTTGATGGATGAACTCATGACTGATCGATCAATACTACCGTACATAGCAACACCGTCCTTCCTAATTCACACGCCCGTACACTAAAATTCACTCCTCACTCAACGTACTCAACCCTGAACCAGTTACCACCGCGGAATGTATATTTTTGGTTATCAGCGTCAGCCACCGAGTGAACCAGCGATAAGTCCTAACACCTGCGCGGTCAGCGCCTGACTGGAGGAATTTAGTCCGTGAATGTCAATTAGCACACCGATCGAAAACTGTGCTAACCGCGAACCTTCTTGGAAAGCTTCCAGGGTGGAATCCACCTTGACAAAGTCCCACAACCTCCCGCATCCCACGTCTTTGGCGTTCGCATCTTTGACGTTAACTCCTAACCGAGGTCACCGTCGCAAAAATGGCTCAGAGACTGTTCGTTTCTTTGGGAATTTTCATCGTGGATCAGTTCCTGTTCGAAGATGAGGATGGGAACCCAACCGGAAGAAACCTTGATCCTCAGGTAAGTCTCTTGCAGACACGACGGGGGCGGTTTCTCGCACCCCTTGTGCGTACTCGCTGCTTATCTTTCTCCCAAATTCAACGTGAACGTAGATTGGAGGTGGAGGAACCTATGCCGCTATCGGGGCCAGAATCTGGTCGGTCATCGATAATCCTGAATCAACGTCTCTAGGATCTCATCGTATGGTGTAGGTTGGACCCAAAGCACATCGGGATGGTTGTCGATAGAGGTCACGATTTTCCCTCTCACATCCAAGCGAAGCTCGATTCCTACGGATCGGATATGTGGTTGTTCCGCGACGACCCTGCCCGTGGGACAACGACGGCCTTGAACAGTTATCGAGGAGATTACAGGGGGTTCGTGAACTGTCCAACATCCGTCTACGATACCCAGACGTGCTAATATGCGATTTCCGTCAAGGTGATTAGGTTCAAGTACCTCACTCCGCGGATAAGGTTGACCCCACGAGATCTGAACGGGACCGCGTTTGATCAACCCAAATCCCTGCATTTTATCTGCTCTCCCACAAGAGCCCTCACGATTGTCTCGGAGGTTAAAGAGGTTGAAGGATGGTCGCCAATAACCATCTACGAACCCATCCCCGTAATGGATTCTGCCGGAAACTGTATACGGTGGCTCATAGCATCTCCAGTACAGGTGTGTGCCGGAGGAACTACCTTCCCTGATTGAAGTTCTTCCATCGATATCTATTCTTAGGTAAGAAACCCTTCCTTCCTGCCCGGAATGTTCTGATGAGAGATGTAGCCCGAACGCCGAAGAAGCTCTGGGACTCCTCTCCATATCATTACCTGTAACACAGGCGAAGGTCGAGGAAGCTGCGGCAAAGTTCCTTGATTATGGCGTTGGAGACAACGGTGAAGGTTCAGTCGTTATCAGAAGCGGTGCACTGGGTGCGTATGTTGTGTCGAGGACCACCGAAGGTCGCTGGGTGGAAGCGTTCTGGGGTCCGAATGACCTTCATCGCGTGGTTGATGTGACAGGTACCAGTAAATATCGATCCCCTAGCACACTGCGGTACTGAATACTAGGCACTAGGCGCGGGAAATGCCTTCCTGGGTGGACTAGGAGCGGGCCTGAGATTTACACAGGATGTTTATGAAGGTATACCTGGACCCGAAGGCGGTCAATGGTGTTTGGTACCCACTCACGCGTTCAACAGCCACACTTTACGCTTCCGTTTCCGCCTCCTTCATCGTCGAGCAGGAAGGCCTTCCCCTGATGGAGCCCGACGGTGGGTCGTGGAGGTGGAACGGGGACTCCCCGCAGCGCAGATTATCCGACCTTCGGAACAGGACAGGTCTCTAAGGGTACACAACGACTTGAGGTACGGTGCTGGTGTTTGATGCTAACGCGAAGCAGCCAAGTGATACATTCTGTGGCAGACGACATACACTGGAAAAGGGAAACGAAGATGGTATGTACAAGTGTCACTTGAGTATTCAAGTATTGGGTACAACCCAACCCCGCCGATAGGAGGATCGCACGGACGTCGGCCTCGTCGTCACCCCAAAACCAAAAACCTTATGGTGTCTTATGGGAGGATCTGGACTCATTGTGGTTGACCAGTGGATTCGAACTTGGCCCGAGACTGAGCAAATAGCGCCTGCTGTTGGGCGAGGAGTTCCTCCTCTGTGAGACCAGATTGTTCGAGTTTTGAGGTTTTCTTTTCTCGATCCTGCGGTGGGAGTGAGTCGGAATATGGGATCTCAGCGCTGACCAACACTCGAGCACCTTTTGTAATTGCCTGTGGTCTTTGAGCACGTCCTGAACTTCAGGGATAAAGGATTGGAAGCCCAAGCCCTGGAATTGCCGCCTTAATCAGGTGACAAACACGCGATCTCGAGGGAAGGAAGAACCTGTAGAGCGGAGATAATGTGTTCGGGGGCTATGGTCTTCTTGGATTCCTTTTCACATATTTCGTTCGCCTCTGATGAAAGGAGGTGGATGAATTCTACGGCCGAAATGGTGGTTAATACCACCGCCACAGAGATATCAGGAATTTTAGTTTTACCTACACAACACTCAATCACCAGATCTCGCGTGTCTTTCGCGCATGTAACTTCCTCAGGCAACAATTCTACACAGTTGCGACGCGGTTCCAGGGAAGAGAGGGAGGGCAAAAGTGTGAATTCAAGATGATCTCGTGTAACACGCCCGCAGCAGGCGGAGGGGACGCATTGAAGAACGCGGGAGGAGGGGGGAGGAAATGAAATATCAGATGATTCTGAAGGTGGCCCGTACCTTGAATCATTTTCGCCACTGTCGCCCTGGGCAACGACAAATCATCATCGCTCGGAGCACCGCGTCCCTCTCTGTCGGACATGGCTGATGGTGAGCAATGGGTGCAATATGGGAGTGGCTGACAGGCGTGGCTCGCAAAAGAGGGGTGGTCAATTATTATAAGAACGAAATTGATTTCCTCGTAGTCCCTTATATACCCATGCCCTCACGTGCAGCGTGGTAGGCGGCGAGAACAAGGCGGAGGCTGTTGTTCTCGATCTCGAACAATCATGGTCTGTTCCTTCTTTTTTTTGGCTCGGGATGCGCTGGTCTGAACGTTTTCCTAGGCCGCTCCAGTGAACCCAAAACCCTTCATGCAGGAGCTGACGGGGAAGGCCGTCTACGTCAGGCTCAAGTGGGGACTCGAATACAAGGGTTTCTTGGTCTCGACCGATGGATACATGAATCTTCAGGTACGCCTCTTTGTTATCTTCCCCGACGCGTATTTCTCTCTTGCGATTGTGCTAATCGGTTTTGATCAACAGCTCGCGAACACAGAAGAGTTCCAGGATGGCGTGTCTAACGGTGCCCTTGGTGAAGTCTTCATCCGGTATGCCACACACGACCGATGTGATTGCGAGCCTGACACTGATTTTTTGCTCACAGGTGTAATAATGTCCTTTATATTATAAGTCTCTCCCAGTATCGGCCGCCTGAATTTGGTCCTGACGATCCGTTCTCATTTTTACAGGGAGGCACCCGCAGACTAACCTCATCTCAAAAGAAACCCGATGGACCCGGAGGGGCGACTCGCGTCCTCAATTACGCATTAGTCGTTGCTATGTTTTGCTCTAAATGTACTCGCAAACCGCACAAAATGCAATTTTCCTGTTCGATGCAGATGCAATCTCAGTTCCGCACATGAAACCCATAAAACATGAAATGGCACTGACAGAAAAAAATGCATCCTCCTATCCCCGAACACCAGCTGAGATTTCAGACATCTTGTCTGGGGAATCTCTCAGGTAGAACAACTTGGCCCTCCTCATCCTCCTGCCCTCCTTCCCACCACCACCTCCAGCACGCTGAATGACCTTGATTTCCTTCAAGTGCGGCGAATTGACGAAGAACTGCATCTCAACACCCGTCCGCTGAACGACGTTTCGCAACAAAAAAGACGTGTCGGGACCCCTCCGCCTGATCGACAGCAACACGCCCGAGAACGAAGTTGGGGCGTGTGCCAGCGTGACCATCAGAACGGACCCGGGCAAAAGCCTAGCAGGGTGTCGGCGCGAGAAAAGGGTGGAGATGAGGGCTTGTTTCTCCGGGGTTGGAAGCGTTTTATGGATGTGCGCCATGATACCTTTTCCCTTGCGAAGGGATGGTGTTATGGGAGTCTTTTGCTTGGGTGGGAGGATTGCGACATTAGAGAAGGGGTAGGGATTTGTTGCGGTTGAGGCGGAACGCGTCAGCGACCTGGTCGCTGCCTGTAAGGAGCGAAACATGGCGAACACAAGACGCAAGTTGGACGTTGACGGTGGAGTGAGCGGGATTAACCGTTCCTTCCGCTCTCGGCTCGTAATCACCGAAGTCCGACCAGCAGATGGGTATCCGAACATCTGCCATGATTGACCGCCACTGTAGTACACAGACAACATAATTATCTAAGGATACGAGTATGCGAATCTACATGGGTACGATGGGGGCACTGCCCTTTTCAGCGGCTGTGCGCAAACTGCGTTTTTTCTCGTCAGCCAACCGAGAAATGCGGATTCCTAGTCGCAACACACCTATAGTCATCACCGTTTTGCGTGATATACCTCACCCAGGGTAGGGCTTGGTAACCACTTTTCTCGACAATCTTGAGGTAGCGGACCTGGATACCGGATACCGTAAAGTACGGAATCTCGAACTTCACCGTGATGGGGGCTCGCTTATCAACCTCTTGCTCTACGTCCAACCAGTTAGTACGTTTCCCTCCACAGATAAGGCGATAGCCAACCCACCCCCTCGAACGCTGGGTAGACCAAAGTGGGCGCGCATCAAGAACTCCCGACTTCCGGCTAACTGCTTTATCTTCCAGACAAACGCCGACTTATCAGGAGCGTACTGCACACTTCCTGTTGAAGCCTAAAAGGGCCAACGCCGTCGATGATATCGTAACCATTGGGAGTCAGATGAGGACAACAACGCACCCTGAACTTTGGACTATCCGCGTCGTCCGGGACAGGCACGTAGATTTCCACGTTGTTCGCAGTGCTCCGCCGTTTGAATTGGGCCTTGCATTTGACCATGTATTCCACACGGCTCCCTTTGTGGTATTCTACCGCAGCTTCGACCCATATCAGCGGCTTCACTGGTGTCGATAACCGGTAAGACATCAGCTCGAATTCTCCATCGGGCGGGATGAAGGAGATCGTTCGGTCATTCTCGAACCGGGACAGCCGAACACATTGGTGGAACTTGACGTCCTCCATTTCGATCGCCTTGCCCCTCGATGCTGTGGTTTGAATTGTCAACAACAGGAAAAGAAACGGATCAAGAAATCTGAGTCTCACTTCGTCCTGTGCTTTCGAACATCACCTTGTCGTTTAGACCAAGTCGGAGTTCGGGCATCCCGGATAGGTAGCATTTCATCTTCACCGCTCCAAGGATTTCGGACCGGACGACGTTACCATTGGCGTTTACCTGACCCCGGTCTGAGTCACGCATGGGAGACCACATTACGGCGAGAGACGTACGAGGAGGTTGACGCTCTCGATAACGTCCAGGAACACCTCATTCTTTCGGTACTTGATGCCCTCTGATCGCCAAGACACTGCGTTTGTGACGGCGATTGGGGGGCGGACTTGGACCTCGAGTTTGTAAGACTCTTGAGTAATGTACCTGTACGGACCGGCGGTCAGGCGTGGGAGGAGAGTCGCGGTGGTGTAAACGCACTCTTGTAAGATCTTGCTCTCCGTCGTCTGAGGATATCCAAAGTCCATCATCTCGTCCATCAGCTCGTAAATGATAACGAAGTTGTCTCGGATGGACTCTTCTTCCAACTCCTTGAAGTATTCGACGAGCACTTGAACAAGCCGATGTAGGAAAATGATAACCTCGGCGGCGTTGGTGTTTCGTTTTGACATGGCCAGTACTTTTGTGCCATGGTGAATCAGTTTGCAATGCAAACGCAGGCCATTGGCGGAGAGGGAAACGGCTCACAATACAGATTAGAATGGCGGATGTGCATGTAGTTTACGCCCTGGTTGGAGAAACAGGGCGTGAGCTGTTGACCTTCCTCCTCCATCTCGAGGCACAGTGGGAGAAATCTTTCGACGTAGGTGGTTGGGACATCGTCTCTGTAGGAGCGTTGGATGAGGGGCTTGCCCTTAAGATCGAGGATTGCGATTAAGCTGGCCATGGATGCGAATAATCGTGGATGAACTGTGAAATGAAATGGCTCGCTGCCGGGCCCGGCTGTCCTTGTTCACCGTCTGGAACACGGCGGGAGAAACAAACCTTTTCTCGGTTTGTTACCCTCTGTTACGCCCCTTGCACGCACCCCAAGACAAAGCGGATTGTCGTTGTCGCTGTTGTTGTCGTCGGCGAACGTGACCGGTGTACAATTACACTTGCCCATATCTAGCCACTCTTAACTAACCTCCTCTCCACTCAACCACCATGACCGCTGAATCCACCACCCCAGCTCCTCAGAAGAAGAAACGTGTCAGCATCAGCGAGCAACCCCTCCCCGATACCAAGTCCTTCCATGTCCAACGACGCAGGGTCTGGAGGGCTTGTGAAAGCTGCAGGTTCGTTCTCTCTCCATCACGACTCCCCTGATGTATAATCCATCTCCAGGCGAAAGAAAATCAAATGTGATGGCAACGAGCCTACGTGTACGCAGTGCATTGGTTCTAAATCCCAATGTACTTGGCTGCAGACGAAAGATAGAGCTGCGCTCAGCAGACAGTATGTCATCGACCCCAGATCTTCGGGGTTATCCCTCGTCGCTTATCTGCCGTTTTTCAGATATGTCCAGGAGCTGGAAACCAGGCTCTTGCACATGGAGACCTTGTTCAACCAAGTTACACCTATTCTTGAGCAACTAGACCAGTCCGAGAAAACTGGCGCATCATCCTCCACATCTCAGTCCCCCGCCCCGATCCCCCCATCCTCGGCCGCCGTCATTCAGAAAGTCCTCCCACAGATGCAGGACATGCGGGGTGTTACCCCGCCCACCCCGCCCGAGTCTAAACGAATCGTAAAATTTGAAGACGAACCGACTGAAATCGTGTCGGAAGCTTTCGAACAACTGGCTCTCGACGAGCACGGTCACTTCCGATGGATTGGAAATTCTTCGACAATGTCACTCATACAATCTTTCCGCGCGTTGACCGCCTCGCCACTAAATCGGGTGTCGCCAATGGATGATAACGACCCCCGCTCACCGGTGCCGAGTGCCAACAAATTATATTTCCCTGCGTCCGTTTTCTTTGGCCAGGTCCGCGCCCTTCCCGGGGTCGAAGACGTAGAGTACCCAAGCCGTGATCTGGCCGACGCCTTGGTAAGTGTTCCCCTTGCAGCTTTTTTTCGTTCACCGCCTCTGTCGCTTAATAATTTTTATGATGTCATCAAATCTAACCATCACCAATCGGAAATAGGTTCAAGCTTATTTCTCCCGCTTCCACTTTCTGCTTCCCGTAGTGGACAAACCATCCTTCTTGATGCAGTACCGCCTCCTGATGGACAACACTCACGACCCTCACGCAGTGGGAATCGACACGGCTTTCGTTGCACTGGCTTTCGCAGTATTTGCCGTAGCTGCTCGGTTCCTTGACGACCCGCGTCTTGCAGCCGGAAAGGCAGATGAAGGTGGGGTGGGAATGATTTATTACGAGCGGTACGCAGAAACCGTTCATTTCCGGATCCGGGGAACGAGGCTAAGCTAGCCTGATTATAGCGCCCTCATCCTACAATACATATCTCACGCGTCTACTCAACCCACCCACGTCCAAGCGTACACGCTGATGGCTGCATTCCTATGTTCCGTTAATTGCCTACCTCAAGCCTGGCTATTGATTGGCCAAGGTGTCCGGACTGCGCAGGATCTTGGTCTACATGTAAGAAACCTCTTGCGCTGATCCTTGGACGTAAACTGACCCTAGCATTCACTATCCAGCGCTCTCCCCGCCGCCTTCAAATTTCTGCGATCGAGAAGGAAACGCTTCGCAAAATTTGGTGGGGAGTCTACACTCTCGACCGAATGTTCGCCCTCACCCTCGGTCGACCACTGGGCATTGAAGACTCGGACTGCGACGTGGAACTCCCCGTCGACGTTGAAGACGAGTATCTACCACAGTATTTCGGTGGTGCCCAAATGACGGACAAACAGCCCTCGTTGATGACGGGCTTCATTGCTTTCATCACGCTGTATAGGATTTCTGGGTACATGCTCCGTAGAGTCTACGCGTTGGAGACCTGGAAGGGATTCATGACGCTCGACAGAACTTGCGAGCTCCAGCAAACCGTCGAGGCGCTTGACCAGGAGCTCACGCAATGGATCGAGGATCTCCCCACGATTTTCAAGTCAGGTTCTGTTAACGAACAACAGGTCGCTCTGAGTACAGTGCTGTGCAGCAACTATTACTGTGTTCTGACCACATTGCACCGCAACTTCCTTCCTGGAAAGCGAGACCAACCGGCCATCGCCAAATCTGTAGCCAAGGCGCTTTCCTCGGCGAGGGGATGCATACGGCTCGCACCAGCAATGAAGAACGTCGTCCCCTTTTCAATGCACTCGACACTGTACCTTCAGAACCTGTTCAGTTCCGCGGTAATTATTCTCCTTTATGCGATGCATGTCCACGATCCCAAGGCCTCGGCGGTCGCGATGGAGGAAGCTAAGTCATGTCTGGAGGCGGTCGAGTCCTGGGAGGGTATTTGGCCGGGTGCAAGGAAGTGTAAAGATCTAGTGTTGGATTTGATGAACACTGCGAGGGAGGCGATTATGAAGGCAAATACCGCCGGTGGAAATATGATTCCACCTTCGTCCCCATTGAACCCGTCTCCCCAACCGGGACCGTCGAATCTGAGGCAGGGACAGACGATACAGGTGCTGAGGCAAGAGAGGGCCGCGAAGAGGAACGTCCGTCCTAGGTCACAGGACGCTAGGAGGAACGCACATGAACGAGTCGTTGGTAGCGAAGGTAATCTTTCGGTTCGATTTGGTGCGATTTCACACTCACGCCCCCCCCCCGCTTAGCCTTGAGGACAAGGTCAACCTCCCGTAAACGTGTGGTGGATGATGACGAACCCCCCCACTCTCCTGTCCGCGCACACCACAATTCACCTTTCAGCCCCTACGCACGACGCGCCGTTAGCAACCACAGTTCCCCAGGGTCTGCAGGAAGCCTTCCGTCACCACCCATGTCCCATGCGGAGACAATTTTAGAGGAACAGCAACCCGTTTTTGCTGAACCTCAGTCTCCGACATTGCGGGTCAGCCAGGGGATGTATGGTTACAATGGCCCCGAAGGACTCCAACAACAACCACAATTTTCACCGGATTGGAGCACGAACCCGAACGTTCTTGGTCAAGGCTCTTCTACCCTCTCTGCGGTAAACTCGCTCTCTGGTTACAATGGCTCAACATCGCAAATATACGACAACGGCGGTTATCCTTCCTACGGGGGATCATATAGCGCTATGATGGACACGACCACCCAACCAGAAGCCTTTCCCTCCATGGGATTGCCCTTCAGCGGGTTGGAGTTCATAAGGGACTATCATCCGGACGGGTACTCGGCGGATGCGGCTTCAAGGAGTCTATGGCAGACATTCGACGCGGGGGCGTTCGTCCAGGACCCCGAGATGCCCTTCTCGTTCCAAGACTTCCAAGGCCCGAGCGTGGGGGAATTTGTGCATATGGATGGGCAGCCACCCCAGTAAACACGATTTAGGGATGGTAAATGAGTTCGTAGATATCATGTGAGTGTAGGGTCGTGTTTTTCCCCCGTTTGTGCTCCCTTCCTTCCGTGCTTCCGCTTAGCTTCCCTCTATGTTCGCTCCCGGACTCGTACCGATAATCTCTCGCGTTTGTCTGACTCCTTGTTACAGACCGCATAGCGTTACACAACGAAGTGTATTTTTATTCCATCTTTTATGTAATTCTTTGTTCTCCCCATGACCTGTTGCAATTGTCTCACCACCTCCAGCATTGCCCCCGATAGCTTGTGTACTTGATGGTCGTGGAGACTTTTGCCAATGATTATCTATTTATCCAAAACACGAGTGCTGATAAACCCTGCGCCGAAGATGATGCAACAAGCTTAAGTAGCATGAGACGTAGTATAATGCCCTTGTCACTCCAGAGTCCATAGATCCGTCATCTTCTCGTACGACGTGACGACCGGGCCGTCAGGTGTCCGGCGCCCAGGACCCGGCATGCTAAACCACAAGGGTCTAAGCATGCGACCCGCCTAAAGGCCGACTTCAAGTTCTGCATCCCCCTGGAGATCTCTTGCGACATGATCCTCGACTTGGAAAAATTACCAGCGATCTTCCCCCTCCTCGGGCTGTTTCTCGCTCTCTACTACGTCTGGGGAGTGTTGGACTTTATCTGGTTTCATTACCTTCGACCGACGAGTTGGACTATATTCATGCATGGCACGAAACCGTACGCTCTCATCACTGGTGCTACGGATGGGATCGGGAGGAGTGCAGCAAAGGAGCTGTATACCAAGGGGTTCAACCTGATTCTCCATGGGAGGAATGAGGAGAAGATGAAGCGGGCGGTCGAGGAGGTGAAGACTGCCAACCCCACGAGTGGATTGGATGTCAAGTACTTCATTGCGGACGTTGGCCGACCGGATGTCGATTTCAAAGGGATCGCCAGGCAGTTTGAGGGGTTCAACATCACTTTATTCGTGAATAACGTCGGCGCATCGTTCCCCACCAGCAGGATGTACGTCCCGCTACCCTCCTTGCCCATTTTACGCGTTGCTGAGTGTTGGAGCAGGATCGACCAGCTGGACGAGGAGTTCATAACGAATATCCTGAACATTAATGCCCGGTTCCCTTACTTCATTACGAGGGCTTTTCTCCCATCTCTCCGCAGGAATTCTCAGAACGGGCCAGTAGAAGTCGTGTTCATCGGCTCAATCGCCGGAGACGTCGCCGTTCCCTTCGTTTCGCCCTACGCCGGCTCTAAAGCGCTGACGAAACGCGTTTCCCGTATTTTGCACACCGACGAGCGCGTTTGGTCGAAATCCAACTTGTCGTTCGTGTATGTCAACGTTGGAGAGGTTCAGTCCGGGAGTCTGAGGGTCACGACTTCGCTTGCTCGACCGAATTCGGATGATTATGCGAGGCACCTTGTGGAGAGTTTTGGGAGTGGGCGGAGGGTGGTGATTCCGTATCCTGCTCACCATATTATCTACGCCATCGTGACCGGTATGCCGGAGGCGCTCTGTGATTACATTGTGCTGGCACAGGGTAGGAGTCTGTTCAAGAAGATTGAGGAGAGCGAGAAAAAGCGGTGAAGGTGTGAACGCTGCTGCTTGCAGGCGGAGGAACTCATTTCGGTCTGACTCTCCCTCGGTAACGGCCATGAGTACTTTTTCGCCAGTATATAGTACTGGGAGATACCTGGGAGGCTGTCTACAATCTAAACGTCTATCTGACTCGAAATTGTAGTAGAGCTCAAAGCTTGGGTATTCGTGTCAGCATACATAACGCCCGTGTTCTACGGATTGCAGTGGCCATTACCGCCCACAGGATATCGGGCGGCTATTCGCTTTTCCTGTATCAATAAACACCCCGGCCGCTTCCCGATCACTTTCCCGACTTCTCTCTCGCCTGACCACGAGCGAGGACAGGCATCCCCCTCCCTGGACTTCGTCTTTATAGTGCGCAACCCCGGCATAGGACTACCTGCCTCATTCTCAGTCTCGTCAACTAGGATGGAGAAAAATTCCACTATTGTCTCTGACGCCACGACCTCTGTTGTACCACCTCCCCCAGCAGACGTGGTGTATCACAAGGACCCATACAATCCCGAGAAGGATTCTCTCAGCGACATTCCTGGAGTTCGCTATGCCTTGGAACTCTTCCTCGCTTCTCATATGGTCGAGTCCGAAAACTTTTGTAATGAAATGGATCCCGCCAAGTAAGTCAGCGTGTGTTCTCTCCCCAACCCCCAGGGGCGTTCCGTTATCGGATGGTTCCGCTCAGCGTGGCGCATATAGGGAACGTCTTTACTACACCACAGGATCCGGCTTGATACAATGCGTCAAGGCGCTCATGTCATATGAGGACGAGGTAATATCTTCTCCGCTTTCCCTCCGAGAGCGCGGGGTTGACCTATATGAAGGATTTACTTCAAGCACTGTCACATGCAAAGCACGGGATCGTAATTGCGAGTCAACATAGGAAGAAGAACGCGTATCTGCCAACTAGATTGGTGGGTAGGGTGATCAAGAGTTTGAATACGTCCGGTGTGGGGTGGTACAAGACAATGACTCCCATGGAGCGCCATGCGGAGCTGGTATATGCCGAGTGCCTATTCGAGAAGGCGCTTCTTGGTATCGTGTATTCAGGAGATTGGCTGGCATTCGTTAAGGAAACGTAAGTCTGGTTATATCCTGCACGTCGACCCGGGATTGATTAAAACGTGGCAGGCTGAATCTAAAGGCCACTATTGGGATTTTTCGGGAGCTCGGAGAATATATCGAGGCCATGGACGCCGAAGCGCGAGGCCGTGGAGAACCGGATGACAAGTCCATCGACGCTGATTTCCGCAGTGGCGTCTATCTCGGAGTCGGATGCTCCCATCTCATTCTCAGCTTGATGCCTGGCAAGATTCTCGCCGTCGTGGAGCTCTTTGGGTATAAGGGAGACCGGATGACTGGATTGGCGTACCTGAATAAATGCGGTGGTTGGTCATCAGACTCGCATGAACCTTCCGTTTCGAAAGGTAGCTTGTAATCGCGACTTCTTGCACGCCAATTCTAACTCCAGGCTTAGAACGCGAGGGGGTCAGAAGGCCAATATCTGATATGAATCTATTGATTTTCCACCTCGTCCTTTCGGGAATCACATTCAACGGGGTGGATATCAACATGGCCCAGAAGATCCTCGATTGGAACCTCGAGAGGTACCCAAATGGCATGTTGATTGTCTCGCAATCGTCCACCTAATATTGCTGACCTCCCGTGATAGGTGTATTTTTCCTATTTGCCCAGGGTCGGTTGAGCCTCATTCGCGGTCAACCAGCCAAAGCGATCGAGTACTACAATAAAGCTGCTGCCGCTCAACAACAGTATAGGAACCTGCACCTTATTTCGTTCTGGGAGATTGCTATTGCCAACTTGGCCCTTTGGGACATCCGACAGTCACTAGAATGTTGGACAACCCTGAAAGCCGAGGGCACCGTAAGTCGACCCCGGTCACGCGCAAGGCAGCCAACTTATGTTACTCCAGTGGTCGAAAGCGATCTACGCTTTTGGTATGGCAATTTTTACGTTACACCTTTACGGGGAACAGAAAAAAGCGGAGATTTTCAAGCTCTTCGCAGAGGTTCCAAAGCTGAGGCAACGAATTGCGGGTAAATCTATCCCACTAGAGGTCAGTTTTTACTTTGGGTGATGGTTCTTGTGTTGACGAGGGTTCACCTCAGAAATACGCCGCGAAGCGAGCAGAGAAGTTCCAGGAACAAGGCGGACGCTTGTCCCTGGCTGCACTAGAATTAGCCTACGTGTTTGGTGGAATCGCGCATGCACAGAGAGAAGTGGTCGCCAACGAAATGCTTCCCCAAGCCAGAGCAGAACTCGGTAATTTGAAAGCTTTCCAAGATAAGCCTGAAGCGTGGGGTAACGGTAAGGGGTACTGGGACGATTATTGTCTGTGTCGATTCCTGGAGGGTGTCTGTGAACGGTACCTGGCGTATCCGGTGCGCGCTGGGGCGTCTCTATGCCTCGAGCACTTACTGATTCCCCTCAAAGGACCCAGACGCCGTAATAGAAGATGGCAGTGAAGATAAATCTTGGTTCGGCGCAGAGGAACGGGCGAAAGTCGCGTTCGAGGCCATTTTGTCGAATGGGACGAAGATTCAAGAGGATCATCATCTGGTTTTCCACGCCCGTACGTCCTCTCGAACTTTTATACTGTCGCCAGAAGGACTGACCAAGTCACGTAGATTATGAGTATGCAAGACTGCTTGCTCGTCAAGGCGACAAGGCAGGGGCGTTAAAACATTTCGAGTACGTGTCTACTGGGAAGGCTCCGGAGTCGAACCCAGCAGGATGGAGAGGCAAATACAGTATGGAGGTGAGATCTACGGCTCGTTCACGCTCGACACTTCTGACCTCCGCCTCCTCCAGAACGCTCTCAATCTCAAGACGCACGCCGCCACTGAAGCACTGGCGCTTGGTCGATTACTCTGATCGTCAAATATCAAGCTTGTCAGGTGCCCGGCCACAGACACGGACCTACACCCGATGTCGGCACTGTATCACGACTACGACTAATCTAATGTTTGTATGTGTTTTGTTTCTGTTTTCTTGATGGCCCATCTTTCCATCAGCAAAACGGTCGATCTGCTGTGAGGCGCTGTGACCGCTGTGGCGATCGCACAGCACCGATCCCCACAGACATACCCCCCTTGACCACAGCACGACCACAGCAACCACAGAAGCCTGATTGAG
>Ga0307515_10007999_pt1 | contig 20746 bp, 3 predicted proteins | sample 17_EM_MG_FD_194513 | JGI IMG/M metagenome (GOLD analysis project Ga0307515, IMG submission 194513) | Populus trichocarpa ectomycorrhiza microbial communities from riparian zone in the Pacific Northwest, United States - 17_EM | ecosystem: Host-associated > Plants > Roots > Unclassified | place...
GTAATGCGAGTATCTAGGGCTTTCTGTTCTATATCTTAAGAACGCTTAAGCTTAGCAAGGGCCTATACTAGGTTACTATTAAGCTTTATAGTAACGGTTTAAACACGAGACCTTATAACAAATTACTTAGGGAACTTAAAGACTATTAAGAGTTATAGGACGCGTATACTTAGCGTTAGAAGTAGAATAAACGTCACAGGAGGAACGAATATTTGCTTTAGTGCACTCTAAATAAGAGAATGGTTGCTAAGACAAAGGACTCGCTAGCGTAACACAAACTAATCCCTCTTTCGTATAATAAGAATATGGAGATAATATAATTTCACTAAGTGATAATATGGCAGCAATAGTGCGGGCATAACATTACGCGTATAAAGAAGAAGATGCTTTAGGTATAATAAGTAATAATATTAACCAAATTAATTAGATAGACATTATACCTCTAATAAACAACTTAGAGATGCTAGGAATCTTTAATGACAAAGATAAAAAGAAGGGAGATAGTGTTACGGACGCTTTAAGTACAATATTACAACTACTTAAAGAGGAGTTAGAAGAAGCTAGTTAGTTAATATAAGTACGGTCTAAAATAGAGCCAGTAGAACTATATAACAAAGAATGGTAAGCGAGTTATATAATATACTATATATTAAATAAGAGGAATAAGAGGAACTTATATACCTTATATATAAAACGTATATTACGTATAAGAAGAATTTCATAGGAGTACGGTTGTGTATTTAAGGACCCTTAGTCCCTACCTAGATAGTTCCTTCCTTATAGTAATTCTTAGAATATAATTAGAGTTAATCTATTAGGCAACTACTCCACCAGTTATTATTACGTTGTTAACTTACTTGCAATACCTACACACCTAGCCCAATAACGAGCCTATTGTAGTACTTGCTACAAGGTTCCGTTACACTAAAGTGGCGGCTATATCTAATGGCAGAGTAAACCAAGAATAGCTTATATAGGATTTAAATATAGAAAAAAAAACGATAAGATTAAGGAGCCCTAATTAACGATTTAGGGTGCAATTATAACCCTTAGATTCTCTACCACGTTAGTCGCCTTCTATTCTAAGTTTATAGTTAATAGTATTAGTAATATTACGGTAAGCTGCACTATCTCTACTACCTTTATTAGTCTTATCCTACTCCTAATTATTAAGAACGCTGCCAAGTATATAATAGCGATTATAGTAGCTTATAAGGATAAAATAAGCCTAGTAATTAATGTTGCTATTAAATCTAGTATATAAATCGCCCTTTTAGTTCTCCCCTTTATTATTATATTTGGTTAAACTATAGGCCAGGATTATATAACGCTTTTATTTAATACCTTTCTAATTACTGTTTTATTTATTGCTAGACTTTTAGTAAACTATCTTATCCAAGATAGTAAATCTAGTAAGTTTTCCTTTTAATATAGGTAATTTACTCTAACTAATACTAAAATATACTGGCTTAAAGGCGTTCTTATTATAGCAATCTATGCTATTATTGCAGTTGCCAGCTGGTTTTATCTAAAATAAGTTTTAGATCCTCTCTATCCTACTTAGTTTAAGCCTTTAATTACTATCTTACTCCTCTATTAGTGTTAACCAGTTTCCATTACTTAGAGCTAAATAGTATTTTTATAAGCTGTGTATATAGCTTTCTAGTAAACTTTAGGCTAATCTTCTTATATATATTAAGCCGTTTATATTAGCTAGAATATTGCTTTCTTTTATCTTCTCTTTAAAAAAAAACTTTAAGTCGTTATAAAGTTTACAGGGGTCTTTATATAGGAACTTCTTTAATATTTCTAGATCTAGGACTTATATTTTTCTTTTTTTTTCTAGTTCTAGTATTTTCCTAATATTTACTTTTTACTAATTGCGTACTAGGCATATATAGGTACTAGGCTAAATTACTAGCCTCTAACCTAGCTTATATAATTACCTAGCTTATATAACTAGGACTATAATATTAATTATACACTAGGATCCCTTAACCCGTTAGTAGAGGGGAAGGCCTATATATAAATACTAAGTATTTTTAAGTACGCCACCAAATCCTATTAATCTAATTGGTAGACTCTTATTGATAACCTATGTGCCTAAGTTAATAGGTTAAGGGATAAATAAGTATTTTGCGCTCTAGTTTAAGCCAGAAGGGTTATATAAACTAGGTAATTATATAAGTTTAAAGGTTATATAAGCTCTAGGATCTTGCGAGCTAGAGGTTATATAATCTAGGTAATTATACAAACTAGTCCGCCTATAAGTCACTTTATATACCTTCTCTATATAATCCCTTCTTAGAGATACTAAGACTACTACCTAGTTACGCAGCCATAGATAGCGACTTATATGGTTTACTTACCTATATAAAAGTCGAATAGCTACGTAAAACTCGCTGCTATATACCTACTCCTTACTAGAGATCTAATTTCACCCCTAAAGAGCCTGCCCCTCCTTACTATAGCTGTTAGTTAGTAAGAACTAGATTAACCACTTTATTAAACGTATACTTAAGCTAAAAACTAAATGGACCCGCCTATAAGAACCTAGCGGTTATTAGCCCCTAGTTTATACTTATTTAATTAATTAAGGATAAGTATAGTATCTAAGATAAAGATACCTATAATTTTAATAAGTCTAGGTTTATAATAGGTAAAATTACGCCTTAGCTTATTATTATAGACTTAGAGAAACCTAATAGATAAAAAAAAATATAGCCTAGTAATTAGGAGTGAGTTACCCTAATATAAAACGTTAGGTTAATAGGGAAGTGTATTTTACCCTTCCTTATATTTATAGGTAAGGTCTTTATTTTAACCTAGTATAATAATCTACCTTATAAATAGGTTATTATAGTTAGCCCTATTAGCTAAACTAATAATAAGCTTGCGGTTAACTGGCTATACTACTTTAATACATATTTAAGTCGCTATTAGGTTAGAGCCTATAGGCTTCTTATTATTTATAGATATAAAGGCTATTACTTAATTTAATTTTAGGATCATTATAAGGAGAAGAATATTATTACTCTTTATATGCCCCTATATTTATTATACCTACTATAACTACTTAATATCGCCTACTTCTTGCCATTAAAACGCGTATATAGTAATGGGATCTTAGCCTTATCATATAATCGCATTATATATATTACTAAAGAAGACTTCCTACTAGCTTTTAAAGCGGCTTATAATAAAGCCTTTATAGAGAATAATATCCGCATAGGCTTTAAAGGTACTAGACTAGTTATACTTAATTTAGATATTATAATATTAAAGCTTAATATACGGCTGTATACGCCGATATTACCTATATAATAGCGTGCCGCCTAAGAACTAAAATTATTATATAACGCTTACAAAATAGAGGCGTAATTAATACTAGTTTATAACAAACCCAAAAATTACTATGGGTTACTAGCAAGCTCTATTAATAAAAAGTTTATATAGCTTACTAAGAGCGCTTAATAAATAGCGCATAAAATAGTATTAATGCGTAAAGAAATTGCTTACCTTCAATAAGCAGCTAATATAATAGTAAAGCGAAAAAGCTATAAAAGGTGGTATATTTAGAATAAGGAGACTTTAATAGTTAGTAAAGTAGTTAACTTAATAGCTGTAAGGAAGGGTAGCTATTATAATAATAGCGAGAAGCTTATAAAGAGGGTGCGCGTAATAAGGCACTACGGCTATTACGGCGAAAAAGGATATAACTCCCGTACTTATATAGTAGAAATTAAGGAAGTAGATAATAGCAATACTTTTAAAGAATAATATTTTATTATTGTGTTAAGTAATTTAAGTATACGTTAAGTCGCTAGCGTTTCAATTTCGCTTAGTAGGGAATTTTGCTTAGTGGTAAAACACGTTATACTTTTTAGTACCCTAATAATTAAATAAAAATGTCTATTTAAAGCGAAGTCACGCCTCCTTTAAACAGCAACATCAATATCTATTACAATTAGCCTTATAGCTTTTCGCTTTGAAATAAGGCTTATTTAGTAGAGATTTTGTTGTTTATTCGTTTTATAGCCTCGATAATGCCATGCCGTACGGCGCTGTATTATCGTCGCGATAAAACGTCTTACCCCTTGGAGAATCGCGAACAGTTTCGCAAAAGTTTCGCGATTTCTGCAGCTGTTGATGGGTGGTCTTTCCTAACAATTTTTCCCATAGGGTTTTTCAATAGGGTTTAAATTAACGCTTTCCAGCTTCCTCCTTACTACGTCATTATCGTTAATAGCCTTTAATATTACCTACCTAAATGGTTTTTAATAATACTCTATAGGCGCAAAGAGATAATATATATTCCTACTCTTATATTAGTTATTAGGCGCAGGCCTTATACTACTAGGTTCGTTATTAATAGCCTTTAATATTACCTAGGTTCTAGGTTACCTAAACAGTCTTTTAATAATACCCTACGGGCGTAAAAAAAAGACGAGATATATTCCTATTTCTATATTAATTATTAGGCGCAGGCCTTATACCACTAGGTTCTAACAGTACGCGTTGTTTAGGGCAATAAGTATATAACTATCTACCACTGCTTAAGAAAGTAGGGAACCTACTATGCAATATAGTAGGTTAAGATAATTACCCTCTCCTTGGGCCTACACCTCCTAATATAATGCATTATTTAGAATATATCTCTATCTCTATAAGTAAGTAAATTAATAGGAGTATTAAGTTTAGTGGAATTATATATCTACTTAAATATATATTATGGTGGGAATGTATCTATTTTTGGGAGGTTTTAGCCACTACTTTTAGCAGCGTTTTTACCTCGCTTAGGCCCTATCCTATCGCCGCTTTAAAAAGGCTCTGCTTGTTTAATATATAAGCCACCTAATTTCCCTAGAGGGGTTACCTTTAGTAATGCTTATTGGCGCTTATATTAAACTGACTGTAGTATAGCCTATAAAGTTATTTAAGGGCCAGTGCCTACTTATAGGAGTAGGCTACTCGCTTACTCTTTGCTCTAGTCCTTTTACTAATCTTAAACCCACTTACATTTTCTAGTTATACCTCTTCCGCTATAATTTCGTTGTTTTCTTTAATACCACTTACTTGCCTACCTATTAGACTAGTATAGCGATATAAGTGCTATAGTAATCTAAATGTTAGCTCCGGTCTGAAGAATAATAAAAGCGCTAGTTACTAGCGCCGTTAATCTAAAAGCTATATTAAAGTAAAACTTAAGCTTACCTCCCTATATAAGCTTAGACCTAGATTTAGATTTAGAATTAAACTCCAATTTAAACTACTTAGATTTATACTTAGACCTAGATACGGAACTTAATACAGAACGTAACACGGGTGGTGAACTAGATATTAGTGTACATCCTAATCTTAAACTGGGCTTAGAAGACCTAGGGTTAAATTTTAAAGCTAAAGAGATACTAAAGGATATTGCTAAATTAAGGGATAAAGGGCTAGCGAAACTATAGAAGAGGAAAGGCAAGCTCTAGGAGAGGTAAGATTATATTTTCTCTACCTATATATTGTATTACACTCTCCTAATAGTAGGCTTAGGTTCTATTAAAAGATAAAGACTAATTTAGAAGACTGTCTCTATAAATATAACTAGGAGATATATAAAGCATATCTCCGCTAGCGTAAAAAACATTTTTAAGTTAAAAAGGAGAGCTTGATGCGAAGTTATTAGAAAAGAATATATATATACTATAGGGATCTTACACGGCATAAAATGGACGCCGACGTACTAATAGATGTTTATAATATATATATTATCCCAATATTCCTCTCTCGCAGTTATATACTAATAGCTGCTATCCCTTCCCACGTTGACGTCCACAGCTTGGCGCCAAGCATAGGAACACCATACCCAGTCCTTACTACGGAGGGCTGATTGAGAGCCTCTTATTGGCCGGATTCTTATCGATAGCTGTGTACACAAAACAACGTGGGAAGGGATAGTGGATTCTAAGTCTTTAACTTAATAAATTAGAAAAGGAAAAGTACGCTATATACGTCTAGAACCTTTACGCTATTCTCTATACCCTCTAGGTAGATAATACTAAACCTCTCTACGGCTTTATCCAGGTTTAAATTTCGCTTCTTTTCCTCTTTAGCGTAGCTATAGCTATAAGACTAGGAGCGTTTATTAAAAGCGTAAGTGCCAAAGGTAGTAATAAAGCATTATTATTTAAGGACATTAACCTTATAGTAGTATGCGGTCTAAAACACCGTAAAAAGAGTACAATTAGTATAAATATAAACCTTAAATATGTTAAGAATAAGGAAAGGGACAGAAAACCGTAAGTTAGATAATAGACCTATACTATAATACATCTTACTAACTATGGCTATTATTATAGGAAGAAATATACGTTCCGCCTTAAAGGGCTTCCCGCGTTCTGCATTATTTTAGCTATTAGTATTAGTCAAAATACGTTTAAAGATAACTTTATGAGTATAGAAGATATCTTTAACCTTAAAATACCAGCCCATTATAATATACTTCGCATTAAATAGAAGAATAATAGATTAAGCCAGCCATTCTTCTGCGACGTTAAGAATATTACAGAGAGTATTTATATCCTAAAAGATAAGGCCTTTCTATATATAAAGTATTGAAATATATTTATATGGTTAGGGCATGTTATAGGCTTTGAAATAGTACTAGAGTTGTATTAGCTATAACGGGCTTTTGGCAGGAATATTAATAGTAAGTCTGCTCTACTAGCACCGCTTATCTACTCATTTCCTACATTAATACTATAAAATCCACTAGGCGTTCTAACCTTAGAGAAGCGGAACTAGACTATAAGCTATCTCGATAGTATATATAAAAAGTACTATACTCTAACGCATATTACACGCGATTTTTAGTCTATTTATTTTAGAAGCCCTTTAGAAGACCTCTTTATTATATCTATTGCAAGAATAGGCCTATTATAAGATTAACATATACCTATGGAGCTAAATAATAATTAACTAGAAGAGATCCGGAATAACCTTATACTTATAGCAATTTATAAGAAATATATAGAATATAAGAACTAATTTTATAATTAGGGCTTTTACCTTATAATTAAGGGCCAAGGGACTAATCTATATAAGCGATATAATAATTGTAAGCGGATAATTAGCAAGATATATCAAAAACTATATAGAGGACAATTAGATAAAGCTATTTACAAATTCTATAACTTAGTCAATATAAATAAAATAGCTAAATAGCTTAGTGGAAAGCCCGTAACTAAAGTTCTTACTCTACAAACCATTAAATTAGAGATTTAAAAGCGGGCCACTATTGCCAAAATACTATTTAAGCTATTTAAAAATAATAACGTGTATATTAAGTTTATCTACACCCTGGCTTAGCTATACTATTAATAAAAAACTTATTAGCCTAAAGCTTTAAAACAAAAGAAGACAGATTTTATTATCTTTAAAAGTAATAATATATCTTTTATAGCCAAATAAAAGAAGTTTATTAATAAGTTTAAGAACGTCTTAAAGGACCTAACTCCTAATTATATAGCCTCTAATAGAATCCCCTAAAAGTGCTAAGGTGCTAAGGCTGCGAAATAAGAGTTTAGTATTGTGGTGGTGTAAATTGGACGTCGCCTACTGTCTTGGCATTTTCCTATATTTATAGAGCCTTCGGCTTCCTTCCTTCTTCCCTCTATTATATACATCACGACCTACCAGAATACATTCTTTCCTTTCTTCTTACTGACTGCTTTCCTACTGATTGATTACAACTAACGACCGACCGACCGACCGACCGACCGACCGACAGACAGACAGCATTGTGACTTTCCTATCTGAGAGTAGTCGTACCCTCCCACATATTTTATGGCATTCCACGTGGGGACAACGGCAAGCTCTTTGGATTAGAAGTCTGGCACTCTATACACAACTATATATACAGGAGATACGCAGGAATATACTACAGCTATAGAAGAATTAATAGCTGTAGAAGAACGACTAGCTGCAAAAGAACCGCCAGCTAGACTAATAAGATAGCAGAAGTAGAGAACCAGGTAGTATTAAACAGCGAGGGGAACCAGGTAGTCCCTAAACAAAAAGACAGCGGAAAAGACGGACATTAGACTTAACGCATAGGCCAAAGAGTGGCAAAAAGAGTGGCAAAAGAGTGTCTCGGAAAGTTATAAGTAAGGACATTAGGCGAACCAGCGAGCCAATTAGATAGCTTTAACTGGTAGTTAGAGATACCCGATTTCTATTACCTGCGCACAAGTATGGCTAAAGCTTTATTAAAGATGTAGAGATAATAAGCTAAGAGCCAATTAATTAGATAGAAACGAGATCTAAGGTATCTAGCGGTAGAGGAAGTTAGCGCTGCCCTTTAGGAACAGACAAGAGAATACTAAGCAAGGTCGCAAGTACATAAGATTAAATCTGCCCTTAAAAGCTTCCTATTCTAGCTTAGCTTTATCTTCTTTTAAGTTATCCAGATTGTGTCAGCGGCGGCTACAAAGGCGTTCTATAAAGAAGTAGATATAGGCAGAAGCGTAAGGCTTAGCAGCACCCTACCGCGCGAAGCAACGGTAGGCTAAAACAGACGGACGTATCGAGACCCGGCAGTAGTAGAAGATGGCAATTCTGTGCTCTCCTAGGAAGACCAACCTCTAGGCATTAAGAAGCAGCTAGAAGGAACCGAAGCCTATATTTCTTTTGCTAAGTATAAACCAACACTAGGGTAGATATCTAGAATACTATTACCTTAGGTAGTAATGAAAGCAAACTAGCCACAGCATATACCTGTTAAGGTACCGCTAAGACAGCCATCTAGGACACCCTCTGTTAAGACTACGGCTATGCAAGCGGACCTACCATAGTATTCACCTAGGACTAATAACCCTCAGTAAACAAAGGATAGGAGCCGTAAGGACCACCTGCAAGCTCCTAAGGAAGCTCTAGATGCGCCCTATAACCAGCAGTCGACGACTTAAGATAGAATCTACGTTATAACCTAGCCTATGCCAGCCCTAGGAACTATTAGATCTCCGTACTTTATAGGACAAGATATATTACAATTTATTAAGTAGTATAAAAGACTATGCGCCCGATATCACGTTACGAGCAAGAAGAAGCACTAGGGTCTTCCAGAATACTACAATTACTAAATAGGAATGTGGATCCAAAGTCTACCTAAATTTACAGCTAGCAATTAGACGGAGCTTATAAGGAAGCTTAGGGCAGAATACCGAGGAAGTAACCGCTTTCGTGAAATAGAGATGGTAGAATTCTTGGAGGCCTACGTACTATAGTATAGGAGCAGCCTACCTGGCGTGCGCGAGTACTATAGGCAGTTTACACTAATCTTCTAAAAGGCTACTAAAGCAGGCAACCTAGAAATAGTTAGCAAGAATACTGGTTTATAAAAGGACTTCCGCTTAAATATTAAAGATACGCTATAGCTAAAACGGGAGCTAATCCAGATAGACGAGAGTCCTTTAACTTCTATTAGTTACTAAGAGCCGTAGAAGATAGACTTAGTTTATATAAGGGCGCAGATCGTCTATTAAAAATGGACCCTAAGGAGTAGAGCCTTTATTAGCTGGTTAAGCAGTTCTATAATTAGCAGCCAGTTATAAGTAAAGATACTACCCTTTAACTACCTACAATCTTTTAGCTAAATAAAATAGCTGACGCCTATTAAGCCAGCTAGAAAACGGACCTAGTTGGATTAAGTGTATACAGAGGAGCCCTAATATAGCAGTAGTTACCCGCTATAGATCAAGCTGCAGTTTAAGGCCTAGCATAAGGATATAAGCCAGCACTAGGACACGAAGACTGGCAGAACAGCGCTCGAGCTCCCTTTATTCCGTAAGGCTCTTGACCTTTATAGGACTTTTGATATCTATAGGACTCTCAATATCCGCAGAACTCTCAATATCCGTAGGGTTTTACCGCCTTTAGACGGCCGTAATGGGACGCATAGGGTACGCGAGGACAAGGCTAACGGACCTGTTTTAGATATAGAGGAAGTCACCATTTCACTAAGCACGAATATTAAGGCTTAAAGGATCTTATTTAGTAAGGATTTGTATATCTATCTAATTAAGGAAGACTAGTAGCTAGGATACGCGACTAACCTAGACCTAAACTACCATGGCTCGGCAATGAAGAATAATTAAAAAAACATTAAGAACTGGCTCCATATATACTAAGGAGCAGACCTAGATAGACCAAGGAAAGAACAAACGCAGCAGCGGGCCTTCTATAACGGAGCAGCGCTAAAGATTAGTAATAAGAAAAGTACAAACTGGGGGGACTACTATTAAAATTGCATAATCTTTAGAGACAGCAGGACAGCTACTAAGCCGTAGGAGAATAATGTACAACTAGGAGATTATATATAGATTAGGTTACAGCCTATAAATAAAACAGCTAAAGCTAGGGAGGACTACTATCAAAATCGTCCGACCCTTAGAGACGGTTATTAGAGACGGACGCTTAAGCAATAGGCTCTGCAGCAGGCTCCATAGTAGGCTCCGCAGTAGGTGTAGGATGTTTAACTAGGGGATAGTCGAGTTCTAAGGTAGGGGAGAGGACGTAGGTGACGGCCGTAAAAAGATTTCTATTTTTCTGCTTAATTACTGTATTTCCTAAAGCTCCCTTATTTACTTTCTTAATCGCGACACGTTAGGACGCGTTAGTCGCGACGACCTGCTGCAAAGATATTAGTTTAGCTCACCGCCTGTCACCGAGCTAATAGCAATTTTCCATCCCTGGGATGGAAAATCCTAATTAGTCTATTCAGCAGTAAAGCCGGCAGAACTCTACACCGCCCCTGGAATTTAATAATATATAATAAGAACGGATACCAGGAGCCTTAATTAATTGCACAGATATAGAGCCGATTATACGACGTAGAGCTGTACGCAGAGCTGCACGCAGAGCCTTAATCAATCGAATAACTGTATAGAAGCCGCGACTGGTCGAGGAGTCGAATTAAGCCAGAGCCTTAATGTCAGCACGTCGCCATTAAATCAGTTAAATGTCGTTAAATTAGAGCCTTCGACCGGGCCGACCTTATTCCTTATTTAAATGACAGCTAATTGCAGCTCTACCACTGCCATCCGAATTTAGTACTGCACTAGCTATACGATAAGAATAGACGCCGCGGCAAGGAAGGGACCTATATAAAGGCAATAGCACAATATCAGTAACAAAGCACTATGGAAATAGTAGAGCAGTATATAAAAAGGCACTATAAGAGATCGTATATAGGGCACGGCTGACCACGTTAAGCCTAAGCTATTCTTATACGACTAAAGATAGGATAAAGCCGTATCTGGCTAAGCTAGTAAAGGGCCTTGTTAGGGATTACAAGGGGAACGGGAATTAGACATATAGGAGCTAGCGCTTTTCCTTAGAGGTTGTTTAATAAAGGACTATATTATAAATATAAGGCTAAGGGATATACGACGGAGGTAGTTATAATAGCCGAGAAGCTGCCACCGGATGACACTAAGGACGACTTAGGTAAAGCGTAGGACTAGCAAAACAGTAATAAAGAGACTAAGAGCAGAAGACAACCCTAAAGAGGTTCTTAAGCCGGAGGAAGATTAAGGATACGTAAGTATACTGCTAGCAGCGGGAATAAAGAAGTAGTTGTAAAAGCCTAAGGATATACCAAAGAAGCTAAGAGTAAGGATGGTTTAGAAAAGGAAGAAAGCAGCTGTTAAGGACGTCCTATGAAAGCGCTAGGCCTATCGTAGTAGTTCAGAAGAAGCTACCGTTAGTGCTCGCAAAGGAGGAAGTCTTAAGATAGGTCTCTGGATTAGACATCTGGCGGACACTAAGAGCCTTAATTAACTACAAATACAGAGCCCTAATTAATTAACTATATAGATATAAAGCTTTAACAAAACGACTGCATAGCTAGAGTCTTAATCAATTATTTATAGATATAGAGCCTACGGATATAGAACCCAGGTCGTACGTGCAGCAAAAAACACCTTAAGTCAAGCCAGAGCCTCAGTTAAATCCTAATTAGTTGAACGCCGCCTATATAAGTTAAGTTGTTAAATTAAAGCCTTCGGTCGGGCCGACCTAATACCCTATTTAAACGTCAGTCAATTATACGTTGTTACTACTAGTCGAGTCTATTACCGTCGCCGTTAGACGTCTTTAATTAGTAGTCAAAGATCCTATAATGGCAGATAGATAGGCACTAGGCCTAATTAGGAAATCAGTATACGGCTAAAAGATCGTTAGAAACACGGCCAATTAACGTCTTAAAGCCTCTATAAGAGCCTCTCCCTTTAACACCCCTTACCGATCAACTGCCGCCCGTCTTAACGCCCACGGATTAGTTACCCAGAACGACCTTTCCTGTAGATATAGATACGGAGCTTTATACGGAGTCTTATACGGAGCCCATAGATATAGAGCATATAGGTGCAGAGCCTTAATTGAATAATAGTACGGCAGCTTAACTAAACGCCTATAAATATAAAGCCTTAATTAAACGGTAGATGCGGAGCCTTAACCGATCGGACGTCTACATAAAAGCTTTGGTTAACTGTCTACGGATGCAAAGCCCCAGTTATACGTGCAGCAGAAAATACCTTAAGTTAAGCCAGAGCCTTAGTTAAATCTTGATTAGCTAAATGTTGTCTCCGCATTTAAATCAGAACAATTAGAGCCTTTAACCGGGCTAACTTTCTACCTTAATTGAACGACCGAACAATTAGCTACAGTATGTCGTCGCTAATCCATTAGACAGTCTTTGGCTAGCAGTTAAAGTAGGCATATAAGCACGCACGCAGACACGCACGCAGACGCGGACGCAGAATATGCAATGCAGAGCTACTAATGCACAGCTAGATGCACAGCTAGACGCATAGCTAGGTGCAGGGCCTAATGTAAAGCTACGGGCAGAGCCTTAACCAAGAAGCTGCGTACGATATAGACCAATGCAGTGCCAGATGTAGAGTCTTGATATTAAACGGCTAACCGAACGATTAAATCAAGCCAGAGCCTCTGCTACCTTAATTAACTACCCTACTACCACCGCTGCCGCTATCACTATTCCGTTTAGTTATTTCGTCCTTACTGTCTTAACTAACTGCTGTCTCTACTGTTCTAGATCTGTACCGCTGCTGGACAGTGGTCTACTTGGACTGGACTGGACTGGATCTAGGCTCAAATCCAGTCCACTCCGGTTCTATCGCGATTTGGCTCCAGGAGCGCCATACAATCCATATACTATTTATAGTAAGTCTTAGCATCCTTTGGTGTTGCAGTAGGAAGTTATACGGACTACCAAATTCGGCCCAAATTGTTTATATTACTCCTTATATATTACTCCTTAAAGGCCTCAATCGTCTCAAATACGTCCTTATCGTTGCCCTCATCCTCATCGTTACCCCCACCCTTACCGCTAGCACGCCCTATTATCGCCAGAACCTCCTCATCGTCCTCCTCTGTATCCTCTTCCTCCACCTGGGTAGCGGCGGCGGCGGCCACATCCGCAGCTTGGCGCTCCTTAATATACTCCCTAAGCTACTCCGGTATAGGGTTATATAGAGGTAACGGCTGAGGCTCTCCTTCCACTGATCTAACGCCCTTATTATCAAATGTATTACTTCTTAGGGGCCTATAGCTATGGCGAAGCCATTTATTTGCCTCAATTATATCCATCTTTAGGCGCGAGCGTCGGCCCTTAAGGAGTATCTTGCAACTGCTAAACAGGCGTTTATATTTGTCGCTCATAGGTAGAGGAGTGAGTACGTTAAGGGTGAAGCGGGCGAGGTCGGGTTAACTGTAATAGAGCCTTTGCCAATAGTCAATTACATTAAAATCTTTATTATCGGCGACTTTAAGAGGGCCCTCTTTTAGATACTTATCTAAAGCACTATCCTTCTTTACTACGGAGGTTTGGTGGGTACGTTTAATGCGCTTATAATTACGAGCAGAGGTGTAGTCCTTTTCCTTCTTAATAGGATAAATTAATGGATCTTAAGGCTGTAATCCGAAGCTCTTGCCTTTATAGTCTTTAAACATGTCCTAAACCTTCTTTTTAACCTTATTAATCTAGGCCTTCTTATTCTTATCTAACCCCTATTTTTAGTAAAACCATTCCATTTTAAGCGTCGGATTCATTATAATGGCGGCGTAGTAGGCAGGTGTCTTATTAGCCTTCTTAAAGTACTTCTCATACTTCTCCTATGCAGCGCTCGCGCAGCCAGATAGCAGCTTGTAGTTTTAATTATTAGGTTAACGTAGAGCCGCGAGCTTAAGGAACCGATCTTTAGTAGCATAGAGTTTATTAATAAGCTAATCTAGCGTCTGGAAATGATCAGCAAGGCCTATACAATTACCCTCTACTATAATAGTCGCCTCGTAAAAAGATTCTAGGTGCGTATAAAGGTGTTTAAGCTCTTTCTATTAGTGGGGCTTAAGGTGGTCCTCCTTGGTAAAAGGCTTTAAGTTAGTAGATGGAACGTAGTTATTGCAGAACCGAGTTATATGTTTGCGGCAATTTAGAAACCGAGTAATTACTATAAAGAGCGAGTTTTAGCGAGTTTGATTATTTTAAATAAGCTAGTAAATTATTAGTGTCGCTTTTAGTAGAGTATAAGAAAATAGAAGATTGCGACCGTAGGGCGGCTGGATACGGTAGAACTAAATCCTAACGATTTAATTGGTCCGGTAACGGACTAGGTGGCGAATATTACTACTTTTAAAAATATTACTTACCTCTAAGCAGTTATACTTTGCCAGATCCCCTCTAATTTTAATACTCTTAAAGAACCTACGCCTTTGGGGAGTTATTTAAATGTACTAGATAAGATTATAAAGTAATCTAATAGACCCCCGCTTCTTCTAGAGCTCCTAAACCCTCTTAAAGTCCATCTTATAATACGCAGACGCTATTTCCTTACAAATCTTCTTAGCGTCCTTTTTAATTATAAAGGCTTACGCGTAGAGGTTAATAATATGGCTAAAGCAGCGTAGCCGACGAGCTTTTTATTTCTTTACTGGCATCTTTAGGTATAGAACTTAAAGAACCGCATTAACGCATGTATTATTTGACTCTGTATTATCGCCCATAAAATAGCTAACATTGCCTTTAAATCTATACTCCTTAATTAGCTTTAGCAGAATAGCCGCTATATTCTTACTAGAGTGTTTACTAATAACCTTACGAAGCCCCAGAACTATATATCGTCGCCTTCTATATTAGTTAATAAAATAACCGACAACACCAAGAATTGCGTGGGAGTTTAGTAATGTCTATAAATTAAAGGATATAGATATAGAGCTATGAGCAGAGGCCAGCTCCTTCTTTAGGTTATCCTTTTTTCGCTTAAATTCTGCCATAACCTAGCCCCGGATTGTCTTTCTAGCTTTTAGTAGGAATTTTGGAAGGGCTAGATAGAGGTAATAGAGAAGGCTTCAGAAGTACTCGTTTTTAAATTAGAAGAAGGTAATATAATAGCAGACGATCTACCTAATTAACAGCTGCTTGAACGCCTTAAAGTTTAACCTCTACTTAAGCACCCACTGCTTAGGATAGTCCTTAATTATTGGCTGGTTGGAGTCGCTTGGTTTAGGAGGCTTAAGAAAGCTAGTATATCGGTTTATCTGGTAATTGTTAACGAGGTAATCTAAAGCAGTAGTACGTTCTAATAAGATTATTATGAGCTCCTGCTAACGCCTCGCCCTCTCACAGATGTAGTAGTAGTAGTATACCTTCTTCCTATCGCCAACCGCGCCCTTAAGCTGAACGTCCTCCCCCTATTTCCATATTGGTGACGTGCAAGGCTTAGTGTTTTTAACGCCGAGCGTAAGGGACTTGCACCGGATATACTGCCTACCGCTATATTTAAACTCCTCCACCTCCGGGCGGCTTTTGGCTACAGAGTTAATAGATTCTGGGGTAAGAATAATATTGTCAGATAGGGGTATAGCTAAGTAATTGGGCAAGAAGCGCGCAATACTAGATTAATTCGTCGCTGGTGGGCAAGTTTGTTTAGCGGCCATAGTAGAAACAAAATACCAAATTAATGAGTAGTATGCGTAGTAGGAGCGACGGGAGGGTAACTCCTTAATTCTATGGGCAATTAACCGTCTTTTAAGACGGTGTAATACTACAAAAGTCACTAATTGGCCGCCACCACCTGCACTGACTCCTTAGCGTCCTGTCCTTCTCAGCCTTACGTCTAAATAAGGAATGGTACTGGAGCGCCAGGAGCCTCTATAAGCACAGATCCAGTCCAGTCCACCAATAAAATTAAGCGATCCAGCTCCAGAAGTTTAGGCGATCCATATGGCGCTCCAAGATAGCTCCAGTCCAAGTAGATCACTGCTGCTGGATCTATTTTACTGCTTAGATCTGCTAGATCTTTCTACTGTTACTCTACCGACCGCCGTACCCTACCGTTTTAATCGCCGCCGTTCTGACTAGCCGCCTCTAACCGACTGCCATTAACCATTCTGTTACTGCTGCTACTGCTACTACTGCTATTCTAACTGTTCTGATTGCTATTCCGGCCGTTCTATTCTACTATTCCAATTGTTCTACCGCTACTGTTCTAACTGACTGCTACCGACCGACTACTATCGACCGTCTGCTGCTACCGAGATTTCTACTACCAAAAGTTCTACTGCTGGATATCCTACTACTTACTAACTGTTACCGAGTATTCTACCGCCGGCTGTTCTATCTTATTTTACCGCGCTAACTATCTGCTTTTATTACTGTTTATGCCACTGTTACTGTTACTGCCGTTACTGCTGTCCTAGCTGCTACTAATAGGAAGATCGGACCTTAGTTATGGGTAACGGAAGGACACCGTAGAACAGTTCTATAGGGAGGCTAAGGATATGGTTATCTGCGTTCGTTTAGGGATATGCTTTCCTTTATCTATTCTGCTTTTACTATACTCTTGTTTTGCTATTCTTCTATATTATAGAACGTTAGGGGACAACGTTCTTAGTGGGGGAGGTATATGGTGGTGTAAATTGGACGTCGCCTACTGTCTTGGCATTTTCCTATATTTATAGAGCCTTCGGCTTCCTTCCTTCTTCCCTCTATTATATATATCACGACCTACCGGAATACATTCTTTCCTTTCTTCTTACTAACTGCTTTCCTACTAATTGATTACGACTGACGACCGACCGACTGACCGACCGACAGACAGACAGCATTGTGACTTTCCTATCTGAGAGTGGTCGTACCCTCCCACAGTATATTAGCAGTTGACTAGGTTAAGATAATCTAATACCTATACTTATATCTAATAGTGCTTCTATACCTAGTATGCCTTATTTATATAGGCGATAATATATTTATATATAAAAAATAAATATACCTAGTCCCTTATAAAGACGTCCTTAAGAAGTATATAGAAACCTACTTTTAACTACCTAAGTATTAGAGAGAGTTTAAATATCGCTATCCTAAATATTCGATATTACTAAAGGGCATTATATATTTTAAGAGATATGTATATAATGTATATAGGGTGTTTTATTAGTACCTTGGCTCTAGCAGGCAGCGGGGAATTTATTTTAAAGGGAGAATTACAAGTTTAAGAAAGGAATTAGTTTTAGACACTAATATTTGCGAGCTAAGAAAGAGATATTTTTTAGACGGATTTATTCTACTAAGCTTGTAAATTGTAAAGGGGATAGGAGCCGTTTTAATCCTATTTCTAAATACTAGTATTAAAAATACTTTCCCGCTCTTTATATAATAAGCTTATAATAATAGTAGAGACTTATAACTAACAGTAATTATATAAGGAGTAAGAGCAGTTATATAAAAAGAGTAATTATATAAGAAGAGTTTAAAAGTAGTTATAATTAAAAGTAAATACAACCTAGGAGAGACAGGTACATACTAACCTCTTTAGTGGTTTGCCTACTACGGAATTCCAAATAATAATTATAGGATCTAGCTGCATATGCCTAGAGGCCTATATTAGGCCTAGAGCTATTAACGCCAGCCCAGTCTCGTCGGCTTACCGCTCTATAATTGCAATGCGGATTTCCACTATATATTCCACAATTATTATCCTATATTATCTACCCCGCCTCCTAATTATATTTTACTCTTTTATTTTTAATCTTATTCTAGTATTTAATAAAATAGATATAATAACTAGGAGTTTATAACTTGTTAAAAGGGGTAAAGAGTAAGAGGTAAGAGGTATAGTTAAATATAGCTATTGCAAACTTTCTACGTAGTGACTTAGCCCCACCTTATATATCTAGTAAAGCGTCAAATATAAAACACGCATTATAAAAGCTTACTATTAGCGCTATTAAATATAAGGGTATAGCTACAGCGGGTTAGCCGCCCTCTCTACTTACAGGGGCGACATCCTATATTAAACCGCTTTAATTACCGTTATATATAAATTATAGCAATGCTTACGTAGCTAACTAGCTCTGCATTTGCACTAGCTTATACTACTATAATTCTAGTTTATATTTTAGACCCGCTACCACTAATCCCTAATTAAAATTTACCGTCTACCTATTTAACCTTCTACTTAACTTTTCTAAAATAGTCTTTTTTATTAAAGTATATAGATAAGCTCTATTTGGTATTAAGAAAAGCTAAAATACCTATTAGGTGTTAAAGCCTATCTATTACCTATACTTAAGGAGAATAAGAAGAAGTAGTTTTATATACCGCGAAAGAGAAGGGCTCTATATTACGGTATGTCACGAATTCCGGCCTAGCGGCCCTTACGCACGTGAGCCTAGCGAGCCTTGGCACCCACAGTATATAAATTACAGATGCCTACGTACCTCTTACACCTTTGTGTAGTATCCTGTCGTATACCTAGTTAATGCTATAACCTTTACAGAGCCTCCTGATCTTGTTCCGTGACATTATATTGCACCCTAACGACTTATATAGGCCTGCCTACCGCCTATGGAGCCGGTATGACGACTTTGACCTATGCTAACCGTTAGACGACGATTCGATCCCTTAATCCACCTCTTAATTACTACCGCATCAACGTCTCTGTCTACTACTGCTTCCACAATTCTACCTGCTTGCGTACATAAATACAACAACGCCAATCCAAGACCAGCACCTCTGCGTTCCCGCTATAAGCTCCTACTAAGCAAAACTAGTACCCGCTGTCTCGCTATAAGGATACTACTTCGAACTAGAACTGCAAACAGCCATCTACAACTTAATAAGCTTAGAAGAATAGTTACGAAGAACCTTAGACATCGAGTTATTAATCTACTTATTAAATCGTCACCTCAGTCAACCGTTTAAGTAACGTTTTACTAGCAAACACCTCTAATAAGCTCTGCCAGTTACTAGTGAGTATCACAGCACCGTATAGAGGGAGGATCTGCCTTAAGGGACTTCGGCTTTATATTGGGGGGGGGGGGGGGTAGTATCACGGATTCCGGCCTAGCGGCCCCTACGTACGTAAGCCTAGCAAGCCTTGGCACCCATAGTATATAAATCGCAGGTGCTTACGTACCTCTTATACCTTTATATAATATCCTGTCGTGTACCTAGTTAATGCTACGACCTTTATAGAGCCTCCTGACCTTGTTCTGTAACATAGTACTAACAGAAAACGGTAGATTGCGGCAGAAAATAGTAGATAGTTATAGTTACGTAACTAGAGAATTGTATAAAACTTTAAGCGGCCCTATTATTCCTCTCCTTTCCTTTCTCTAGCTTTAGATCCTTGTTAATTAACAATCTAATTATATAGGCTTGCATGCGTCCTTCCTACTATACTTATTCCTTAATTGGCTAAGTCGCTAATACTCTATATTATTCTAACTAAGGGTTGCTAAAGATAATAACTTAGATATATACTCTTACAACTTTTCTTATAGGAAAACTATTAATCTATAAACTAAGAACTAATTTATAAAAGCTTTCTAAGATCGCCCTCTTTTAATATATAAAGTGCTTTAACTTCCCTAACTCTAAGTCTTTTATACTTCTTCTTAAGTTGCGTTTTTAGGATAACTAGTATATAGTAAGTCTTCTTAGGATCTTCTTCCCCGTCCGCGCGTACGCTAATAATAACACAATATTTAAACGATAAAGACCCTACTCTCCCTAAATCAGCGTATATAGAGTACTCCTTCTCTTCTTGCTCTATTTGGCAATTTTTAAGCTATATAACTTTAACAATTAATGCCTTTCTATTAGTGTTAAACCGAAGATCTTTAACGTGTAGAACTATAAGGCTTAAATTTATAATAAAATCGATTCCTTTATAATATACCATTTAAGACTAAGATAGTACCTTTCGACCTTTGTAAAAAATTAGAGCTGTCTTCTTCTTATCGGATCACTTCTATAGGAGGAGGTTAGATAAAAAGCAATAAAGACTCTGTATCTTCCTTTAGTAGTTAAGATACTTTCTATATGCTTAACTAAGCTAGAGATCGCAGTATCCTATTAGATTGATTTATAAAACCGCTTTGTAAATACTTCTTAAAAAGGAATTTGACGAAGTCAACTATATAAGCGTACCCCGAGTATATAAGTTATTTAGGAAATTTAGGATTAAGAACGAAATACTCTCTCCCCAGTAGGCTGAAATATATAATTATAATATTAGAATAAACCACTCTACTATAATCTTTAACTTTAGACTTACTATTTTAGTCTTATAAAGATTTTGTAAAATACACTTTTCGCACACCCCTAATACGTCTATTTTATAGAAAAGTAGATAGTTCTAGGGGATAGTACTTGTTTCTATAGTACCTGGGCTCTCTT
>Ga0307515_10008000_pt1 | contig 20744 bp, 19 predicted proteins | sample 17_EM_MG_FD_194513 | JGI IMG/M metagenome (GOLD analysis project Ga0307515, IMG submission 194513) | Populus trichocarpa ectomycorrhiza microbial communities from riparian zone in the Pacific Northwest, United States - 17_EM | ecosystem: Host-associated > Plants > Roots > Unclassified | place...
GAATTTTTCCAAGCTGTGTATTTAACATTAAACTCTTCTGATTTTGCCATCATACTTTCCATTTCCTTATCAGGTTTTAAATTATCCTTATAAGAAATTATTGCTTTAACAATTACATTAGCTAACTCATTTTGCTTAGTAGTACTAGTAATGAAATTTCTATCATTAACATTATTAGTGTTACCTAACTCCAATAAAACGCTTGGTATTGGATTATTCTTCAATACAACAAAATTCTTGTGTATTGGCTTATTGTTTAATTTAATTCCTGCTAAGGTTTTAAAACTTTGGTAAAGCTCATACGTCATTTGAGCAGATTTAATGGATTTTAAGGAGTTTTCAAAATTGTTAACCATCATTTCTACTCCATTTTTCTTTACATCCTTATCATAATTAACATGTAATGACAAAAAGAAATCGCCTTCTAATTTAGTTCTATCGGCTAAGGAAACGATTTTGTCTGCATCTCTAGTTAATATGACATTAATACCTTTTTTACCCGCTATGTCTTTTATCTTTTTTGCCATAGCCAGTGTTAAATCTTTCTCCGTATATCCTTTTACATCTGTACCCTTATCCTTGCCGCCATGACCAGCATCTAACACAAGTGTAAATATTTTCTCTTCATTTTTTGGTGATGGCAAAACATCAACAACATCAACCGTAAAGCCCCATAACAAACCTAATCCGATAGGCAGTGCCAATAAATACATCAATTTTTTCATATTCTTAGATTTTGAATTAAATAACATTTTTATCCTTTCCTTAATTGGACTTTTCACGAAGTTGTGTACCAATGGCATCTCACTTTTACTAATGGCCAACCTTAACAATAAACCGGCATATTCAGGTGTACCAAAGTTTTGGGATGTTGTTTCATCTGCCTCATATTCATGGGCTTGTTCTAGTGCTTTGTCGTATAGGTATACAACCGGATTAAACCATAAAACAGCTTTAATCACAATAAGGATTATTTTATCGATAGAATGGAATTGTTTCGCATGAACTTCCTCGTGTTTAAGCAAGATGCTGAGTTCGGCTTCTGTTAAGTTCCCCTCATCTATAAAAACATAGTTGAAGAATGAGCAGTTGGTAAAGCCTTTTGCCTTTGAAACAATTTTTAACCCGTTGATTTTTTCTACGCTATTTCTGGTATGCCTAACCAGTTGAAATAATCGCCAGCTGGCTAAAAGCAATAAAATGATAACCGTGACTAAATATAGATAAGGCAATAATGAGTAATAATCAAAGGCTTCTTCTAACATTGGTTCTTTACCTACTATAATTGGTGTCTGGTAGCCTACTTCTGAAATCTCTGTGTCTGGCAAAACGATTGGAGCATTTATAATTTCCTGTTGAACTATTTCCCTTTCTACCGTAAAATGTAAAGTGGGAATAATGAAACTAATCATCAATGTAATCAACAAATAGAAACGATTGATTTTAAAAAACGTCAATCTTCTTAATACCAATAAATAAAATGCAAAGAACAATACCGTACAGGCACTAACTTTCAAGAGATAACTAAGTAGTTCCATAGTTAGATTAATTTTTCGTGCGTATTTTTTCGAATTCTTCAACAGATACGCTAGGAAGCTGTATAACCGCATCACACTTGCCAGCCAACTCTGGATAGATTACTTTAATGGATTTTGCTTGTTCTATTACAGATATACTTTTGATATCTTTTATTATCCCTTTATCCATTCCCATCACTTCATTTTCAGTATATTTTATTCCGTTTATAATGATAATAACCTTACCTTTTTTAGGTACAAATGCTGTTCCGCTACCTTTAGAGTTTAAGGTTATTTTAACTTCATCATAAGCATTTCCATCATTGTCTATCATCTCATATCTTTCATAAAAACTATCTCGTATCACAACTTCTTCAATCTTTTCATCAGTTTCCAATACAACCTCTTTTACAAGTTCTTTTGGCTGTTTTTTTATCATTTCGACTTCAATAACTTGATCTTTGGATTTTAGCTTACTTTTAGCTTTTGTCAAAGACATTAGGTCTTTTTCTTCATTGTTATTAATTGGGAGTTCTATTACTTCATTTTTTGAGTTTTGAGCATATACTACATTTGCACTAAAAACCCATAATAAGCCAAATACAATTGGCAACGCTAATAAATAAGTTAACTTTTTCATATTCTTTGATTTTGAATTAAATAACATTATGATTCGATTTTTAATTGGACTCTTTACAAAATTGTGTGTAAAAGGCATATTTGTGTGTGAGATAGTTAGTTTCAACAATAAGCCTGCATAATTTTCTTTTCCCCAATTTGCTGAAGTTGCCTCATCTGCCTCATATTCGTGTACTTGTTCTAAGGCTTTATCGTACAGGTATATAACCGGATTAAACCATAGTACAGCTTTTACAATCATTAAAATTATCTTATCGGCAGAATGGTATTGTTTAGCATGTATCTCTTCATGTTTTAATAAAACATTGAGCTCAGTTTCTGACAGGTTATCTTCATTAATAAAAACATAATTAAAGAAAGAGCAATTTGTAAACCCATTTACTTTATTCACCAGCTTCAAACCGTTTACATTTTTAACATCCGTTTTAAGATGCCTAAAAAGCTTTATTAATTTAAAAGTTGCTAAAAGTAGAAGAATAGCCACAACCCCTGCATAAAATATGAATGAATAAGCATTAAAAAGCTCAACTGCTAAGTCGTAAAGGTTGGTTTTATTATTAAGTTGAGCATTTAAACCAGCTAGCGGCTTATGATTTTCTAATATCATTGTAGCAGTATCTGGAATAGCCTCAGCTTCCCTTTCCACTTTAAATTGTAAAGCAGGAATAATGAAACTTAATAACAAAGATGATAGCAGATAAAATCTGTTGATTTTAAAAAAAGTAAGTCTTCTTAAAATCAATAAATAAAAAGCAAAGAGTAATGTAGAACAAGCACTAACTTTTAAAAGATAATTGAACCATTCCATAAATCAGGATTTTTTATTGATTAATGCCTTTAACTCTTCTATATCCTTTTCGCTTAATTTTTCCTCTTTTACCATGAACGACAATAAGCTGCTTGGCGAATTATCGAAATAGCCTGCGAACAATTTAGAGAATGTAGTTTTGGTATAATCTTCTTTTGTAATGGCCGGAAAATACTCATAGGTTTTGCCGTAAGCTTTATAACTTACATAGCCTTTCTTTTCTAAAAGCCTAACAATTGAGGAGATGGTATTATAAGGAGGTTTGGGTTCTTCCTCTAACTCATCTATGATATCTTTAACAAATGCATTTTGCAGTTTCCACAAAACTTGCATGATGCGCTCTTCTGTCTTGGTTAATTCTTCCATAAACTAAAGATATAACTAAACTTTCAGTTTTACAACTGTTTTTTAAGTTATATAATTGAAAAAGCAGTTAAAATAAACTATACCACTGATTATCAGATAAATAATTTCAATAAAGAGGCTGTATATATTTAAAATCCGGCAAATGAATATGGAAATGAGGCAAAATTTGTTATTACCTATCAGAATAGAATGTTAGTTTAAACATTAAGAAATTAAGATAGTTAAGTAAAATCTCCCCTATGCTTTCTATGTGCCTATGTGGTTAAAAACTAAAACTTAATCTTAAAATGCTCTTTAGCTTGTCCTTTTTTGAAATAGACTAAACCAATCCAAAATAAATCTATAGTTACCGTAACCTCTGGATGATTCTTGATTTCTTCCCAAGCCTCTTTCATTCCTTCACTCCAATAAATATCATCAAATATCAATAAGGAGTTCTCGTGAATTTTTGGCAAGCACCAATTGAAATAATTTAAGGTTGCCTCTTTGGTATGGTTTCCATCCACATAAACAAAATCCAGTTTTTCGGCAGCATTTATCACCTTTGGCAATAGCTCATTAAAATTTCCTACCTGTAATTCGATATTTGCTAAGCCTAAATCTTTAAAATTCTGATTAGCAACCGCAGCAGTTTCTGGGCAACCTTCAATGGTTAGCACTTTTGCCGTTGGCTGGGCTTTTGCTAAATATGCACTTGTTATGCCCAAACAAGTTCCCAGCTCAATTATATTTTCTGGCTGCTGATTTGCAACTAAACGATAAATCAACTGTGCTAAACGAGGCGCTTTTAATGCATTTTTTGCTATCTGACTCACCTTTTTTGTACGGTTTTTATTCAAGTGAGAGCCCGCTCCTAAGTCGGTAACAGTGATTAACTTATCGTCATTTAAAAGTTTTTTTCGCTGTGCCTCAATCTCTTCATATACTTTTTTATTAGAAAAATCGTAAATTACCTCATCAGTTAACTTGTATACAAACGGCGAGTGCGTTCCGTGTCTGCTGTTTGCAGTGAGGCGATGCTTTAGATAATCGATAGCAAATTGAAATACCATAGCCGCAAAAATAGCTAAACTGAAAATTGTAATTTGCATTTTTAATGGAAAATCTTGCAGAAATTAGTGCCTTAGTTAAATTATTAGACGATCCTGATGAGGAAATCTATCAGCACGTGCAACAGCGCCTGTTAGAATATGGCAATGAGGTTATCATTTATTTAGAAAGTGCCTGGGAGCAATCTTTAGATACTTTATTACAAGAGCGTATAGAAAATATCGTTCATACCATCCAATTTAATAACGTTAAGGAAGATTTGAATCTTTGGTATCAGAGTGGTGCGTTCGATTTGTTGCAAGGTGCTTTGGTAATTAACAGATATCAATATCCCGATTTGGATGAGCAAGCTGTCATCAATCAGATTGAAGATATAAAACGTGAAATTTGGATTGGGATGCAACACGAAATGAGTTCTATCGAGAAGATTAAACTCATTAACCATATTTTTTATAATCAGTATGGTTTTAGTGGCAATACTAAAAATCATCACGATCCACAGAATTCTTACCTTAATCAGGTTTTAGAAAGCAAAAAAGGAAACCAGATTTCATTAGCTATTATTTATGCCACGCTTGCCCAAAAACTTGACATTCCTGTTTATGGTGTTAACTTACCGCAGCATTTTATTTTAGGTTATATAGACGAAAGCAATGCCGAAAAAGAATATGGTGTTTTATTTTACATCAATGCTTTTAACAAAGGCGCTATTTTTGGCAAGCATGATGTCGACCAGTTCTTACGTCAACTAAATTTGGAACCTCAACCTGGGTTTTATTCACCTTGCAGCAACACAGAAATTATTCGTCGTATTATTCGCAACTTAATTTCTGCTTATGAAAATTTAGGTGCCGCAGAAAAAGTAGAGGAATTAAAACAGTTGCAAGAGATTTTAGCTGAAAATACAATATAAGTCTATTTACAAGAGTAAGTTGAATTAAAGTTTGTGGCATAAGTATCTGAAGAGGATACGGAACCATCAGCATGATAATAATTCATCAACTGGCTTAATGTGGTTGTAGTTGAATAGCCTGATGAATTAAACTGATAAGTATATGTAATTACGTCATCTCTCAATTTCACTCCATTAGAGGCTGAGTATATGCTTGACGTTTTGGCCAAGATATTTTTAGAAACCTTGCCGAAATAATTGCCTGGAAAATAATCTACATAATTAGACAGTGGATCAAAAAGTTCATAAACTGTCTTTGCTACATTGCCAGTATATTCATGCTTAGTAATTTCAATACTCCCATCAACTTCGTAAGTTGTTTTACTTTGTGTTAGGTTTCCATTAGTGTAAGAAAGCTCTGAGGTTAAATCTAATACACCATTAGCATAACTTTTAACCAAAACAATATATCCTTCGGCATTATAAGTATAAATTTTGGTCTCATTATCGCTTGAACCTGTATAAGTATACTTGCTATTTGTTGCCCTTCCATTTGTTAAGTTAATCTCGCCCACATCTCCATCTTGGTCTACTGCGGTAATTTTATTCGTAACATAACTATAATCTGTAAAATCTGTTCCGTTAACTGCTTTTATGAGCTTGCCCTCAGTATTGTAAATAAATTTGATTTCAAGGTTACCTAATACACCTAAATCTGTCTGCAATACTGTAAGGTTACAGTTTTTGTTATTGGGTGCAGCACTAAAATCTATTTCTTTAGCACAACCATTAATTGCAATAATGGCTATGGCAACTATTAATGTCTTGACGAATCTGTTCATTCTTATCTAAAATACTGTAAGTCAAAGATATGATTTTTTCCTTGCTATAAATTAAACTTAAAAAAATGCTAAGAACTAAGAACCAAAACACAGATTCCGGCTGGTGGAGACAGCAGCCTATAGAATAAGATTAAAACGCAACTGAAAAGCCGTCTCTTCTGGGGAGGGTTGCCTGCCTCTCAGACAGGCATGGGTGGGGCTTTACAACCACTTATTAGCAGTTAGCCAGTTTTTTAAACTTTCAAACCAATCGTCTTTTGTGGTTTTATTGTACATTCCGAAACCGTGACCACCACCTTGGTAAATATGCATTTCGGCCGGCACTTTATTCTTTGCTAAGTTTGCGTCATACTCCAAGCTGTTTTTAACTGGAACTGCGCCATCGTTATTTGCATGCACCAAAAATGCTGGTGGTGTTTGCGCATTGATATGTAATTCTCCGGAAAAATATCTTCTTTGTGCATCAGTAGGGTTTTCACCTAACAAATTCTTAACCGAACCTGCGTGAGTATAAGAACCAAAATTAATTACCGGATAAATTAACACCGAAAAGTCAGGACGTAAACTAATGCCCTCTTGGTTTTGCACTTTAACATCATTATAGTGAACGCTTAAACTTGATGCCACGTGACCACCAGCTGAAAAGCCCATGATGCCAATTTTAGTAGGGTCAACATTCCAAACACTTGCATTTTTACGAATTAAATAAATAGCTTGTAGTGCATCTTGTAAAGGGCCCATCGATTTATCTTCCATAATTGCATCACTTGGTAAGCGATATTTTAAAACGAAAGCTGTTATTCCTAAATCGCTAAATCTTTTTGCCACCAATGTACCTTCTTTATCAAAAGCTAAAATGGAATAACCGCCTCCTGGGCAAATGATAACAGCTGTACCATTTGATTTTGCAGGTAAATATGCCGTTAATGTTGGCGTTACTACTTTACTTACTCTTGCGACACCATCAGTTCCGTTAACAGTAGCTTCAACATAATCGGCAGGAGGCGTTTTTGCTCCAGGAATTGCTCCTTTATAAAGCGGAATAACTTGTTGAGCGTCTACTTTCATCACTACAAAAAGAAAAAATACAAAAATGGATAATCGTTTCATTGAATAATCTATTACAGGCTTAAATGTATTAAAAATATTGTTGATTTGCTTAATGGTTAAATTTCAAGTTGTCAAATTAATTGTTGGATTGCTCTATTCTTATATTGTTTGCAACCCTGTCTCAAATCTCACATCTCAATACTCATATCTAACTAAACTCCATCAAATACGCTTTCAGGAAATCATTAATATCTCCATCTAACACTGCTTGTGGGTTAGATGTTTGAAAATTAGTTCTATGGTCTTTTACCCTTCTATCATCTAACACGTAACTCCTAATTTGAGAACCCCATTCTATTTTCTTTTTAGAACCTTCAATTAACGCCGTTTCTTCATCGCGTTTGCGTTGCTCAATTTCATAAAGCTGCGATTTCAGTAAACGCAACGCATTTTCTTTATTCTGTAATTGCGACCTTGATTCTTGATTTTTAATAATAATGCCAGAAGGTTTGTGGTATAAACGAACAGCCGTTTCTACTTTGTTTACGTTTTGTCCACCTGCACCACCAGCTCTAAAAGTTTCAAACTCTACATCAGCAGGGTTAATGTCTATATTAATCGTATCATCCACTAGTGGATAAACATAAACAGATGCAAAAGAAGTATGTCGACGAGCGTTAGAATCGAATGGAGAAATCCTTACCAAACGATGCACCCCATTTTCTCCTTTAAGGTAGCCATAAGCAAACTCCCCAGCAATTTCTATGGTTACCGACTTAATACCCGCAACCTCACCTTCGTTATAATCTTGCTCCGTTACCTTGTAGCCATTTTTCTCTGCCCACATTAAGTACATTCGCATTAGCATATAAGCCCAATCGCAACTTTCTGTTCCGCCTGCACCAGCAGTAATTTGAACTACGGCATTTAAAGAATCTTGCTTGGTTTTGAGCATATTTTTCAGCTCCAAGTCTTCAACTTCCTTTAAACTTAAATCAAATTGTTCTTGTAATTCTTGTTCAGTGGCATCGCCATTTTGGAAAAAGTCAAAAAGCACTTCAGCATCTTCTACAGCTGCATTGGCTTTTTGCCATCCATCAGTCCATATTTTTTTAGAGTTGATTGCTGCAATATGTTTTTCTGCTTTTTTTGGGTCGTCCCAAAAATTTGGTTGCAAGGTGAGTTCTTGCTCAATACGAATATCTTCTAGTTTCTCTTCAACGTCAAAGATACCTCCTCAGCGACGTTACCCTGTCCCTTAAATCCTGTACTTGTTCTTTAGTCATAATGGCAAATATATATAAAGTGGAGCTGAAAAGACTAAAGCATAAAGTCTAAAGCTATATTTTTTTGAAGCGCAGGGTCATTGCAGCTATTAAAGTCCAGTCCCGCCATCCACTTTATTTCGCCCTGCGTAAACTACGGGCTACATGCTCGTTGCTGTCGGGGCTAAAATTAATGGCTTCTGCGTTAAAGCCTAAATAGTTGCAAAAACCTGCGTAATTTAAACCTGATGGAAGTGAACACGAAGTGGCAACTTTTCAGTGCCACGAAGTAAAACGTACAGCAGGACTAACCTTAAAATGAACTTCTTTTTTGCTTTTCTAATAACCCTATTTTTTCATCCCCATATAATCCAGTGTCAAATTACACAAAGCTTTTACGCCTAATGTAAATCCACTTTCATCTAAAAAGAAATCTGGTGTATGATGAGATGGTGCTTTTAAAGGGTCTTGGTCTTTTGGCATTCCGCCTAAGAAGAAAAACAAACCAGGTACTTTTTCTTGATAAAACGAGAAATCTTCAGCACCTGTAACAGGAGCTTTTAATTTTACATTAGCAGCACCGGCTGTAGATTGCAGACTTGGCAACATTTTTTCTGTTAAGGCAATATCATTAAAAGTTACAGGATAATGAGCACTGTAAGGGATAAGCACTTCAACTTTTGCACCAGCTGCTTCACCTGTTTTTACGGCAATGGTTTTAATACGGTCGATGAACATTTTTTCATCTTCAGGTGTAAAATTTCTAACTGTACCCAACATTTCCACTTTCTCCGGAATAATATTAGACCTTACACCACCTTGTATAGAACCAATAGTTACCACCCCAGGGTTTTCAGTAACATTTAAATTTCTGCTTACAATGGTTTGCAAACTATTAATGATTTGTGCAGAAACCACAATTGGATCTACACTACTCCAAGGATAAGCACCATGAGCCTGTTTGCCTGTAACTGTAATTTTCATATCGTTAACCGCAGCCATTGTGCCACCTGGGCGATAAGTAATTTGACCAACTGGAGTTTGAGAATTAATGTGTAAACCAAAAACAACATCTACTTTTGGATTTTGCAAAACACCTTCTTTCACCATTAATTCTGCACCTCCTTCTTCGCCAACTGGCGCACCTTCTTCCGCAGGCTGGAAAATAAACTTAACCGTTCCAGCTATGTCTTTTTTCATTCCTGCTAAAACTTCTGCAACTCCCATTAAAATTGCCATGTGACTATCGTGTCCACAAGCATGCATTACACCAACTTCTTGTCCGTTATAAGTTGCTTTAACTTTAGATGCAAATTGTAACGGTTGTCTTTCTGTTACTGGTAAGGCATCCATATCTGCTCTTAAAGCCACAACCGGACCCGGTTTACCGCCAACTAAAACACCAACAACACCTGTTTTAGCCACTCCTGTTTTAACCTCTATGCCTAGGCTTTTTAAATGTTTAGCTATAATTTCCGCTGTGCGTATTTCGTTATTCCCTAATTCTGGATGCTGGTGAAAATCTCTACGCCAATTGATTACTTTTTCTGTTAAGGCATCAGCACGTTTAGTTACTTCTGCTTTTTGAGGATTGTTTTGAGCACAAACAAAGAAGGGACTGACTAATAACGCAAGGAGCAGTGTTTTTTTCATAAAAATTTATTTAAAGCTTAAATATATGTTTTATAACACATTTATCTCACCTAGTTATTTAACATTTTGTAGATTTACCTTATAAACATTCAGTTATGCTTCCAAAAATAGATTTTACAACAACAAACGCTTACAAGTACTTAGCAGATCACTTCATTGATATTACCGAAACGGATTTAAAAGTATTATTTGCACAAGATCCTGAACGATTTGAAAAATTCTCCATTTTATTTGAAGATATTTTAGTTGATTTTTCTAAAAATAGAATTAATGATACCACACTTGCCTTACTTATTCAATTGGCTCACGAGTGTAAGTTAGACGAAGCCATTAAGGCCATGTACAGTGGTGATAAAATTAACCAGACTGAAGACAGACAAGTTTTACACATTGCCCTGCGTAACCAAGGTAACAAAGCAATTTTGGTTGATGGAAAAGATGTAATGCCTGATGTAAATGCAGTTTTAGCCAAGATGGAAAAATTCAGTAATGCTATTATTTCTGAAGAATGGAAAGGCTATACTGGCAAGGCAATTACTGATATAGTAAACATAGGTATTGGGGGCTCAGATTTAGGGCCAGTTATGGTAACCGAAGCTTTAAAAGCTTATAAAACCAGGTTAAACTTACATTTCGTTTCTAATATTGATGGTACTCATCTGGCGGAAACATTGAAAGATATTAACCCAGAAACTACTTTATTTTTGGTAGCATCTAAAACATTTACCACTCAGGAAACAATGACCAATGCACACAGTGCAAGAGAATGGTTCTTAAATAGTGGTGCAAAAACAGAGGATATTGCTAAACATTTCGCTGCACTTTCTACCAATGCAAAAGATGTATCGGCATTTGGGATAGATACCGAAAACATGTTTGAGTTTTGGGATTGGGTTGGCGGTCGTTATTCTCTTTGGAGTGCTATCGGTTTGTCAATATCACTAGGTATTGGATTTGATAACTTTAAACAATTGTTAGCTGGTGCACATGCTAGTGATGAACATTTCCAAAACACACCATTTGAACAAAATATCCCTGTAATTTTGGGTTTATTGGGCATTTGGTACATCAACTTTTTTGGTGCAGAAACACAAGCAATTTTACCTTACGACCAATACATGCATCGCTTTGCGGCATACTTCCAACAGGGAGATATGGAAAGCAACGGTAAACATGTAGATAGAAATGGGAATGTTGTTGATTATGAAACTGGACCAGTTATTTGGGGTGAGCCAGGAACTAACGGGCAGCATGCTTTTTACCAATTGATTCATCAGGGCACAAAATTAATTCCTTGTGATTTCATCGCTCCTGCACAAAGTTTAAATCCTTTAGGAGATCACCATCCAATTTTATTGTCTAATTATTTTGCTCAAACTGAAGCTTTAATGAATGGCAAAAGCCAAGAAGAAGTTGAAGAGGAATTAAAAAAAGCTGGAAAATCTGAAAGTGAGATTAAAGAATTGGCACCGTTTAAGGTATTTGATGGCAATAGACCTACCAATTCAATTTTATTGAAAAAAGTAACCCCTTATTCTCTAGGAAGCTTAATTGCTTTATATGAACATAAGATATTTGTACAAGGTATTATTTGGAACATATTTAGTTTTGACCAATGGGGAGTTGAATTGGGTAAACAGTTGGCTCAAAAAATTCAACCAGAGTTGAAAGGTGATGAACAAATCACTACGCATGATTCTTCTACAAATGGATTAATTAATCAGTATAAGAGCTGGAGGTAAGAATTGTTCATTAGTCATTGGTTCATTTGTTGAGCTGTTGAGGCGTTTAGTTGTTAATTTGTTGTGCTCAACGACATAATAAATGGACACTCAACAATTTACTACACTCGCCATTTAGTTGATTTTATTCAATTAAATGGCGATTTTTCTTTATACGGAATTTTTATTCTTAAATTTCTTTATGTACTAGCAACCTTTCTTAAAAAACTGGCGTAACTGCAAATATCAAACAAACCCTAATTGAAAATATTTTGCTAACACTCGAACTCATCAATGGCTGTATCAATAAAGACAGAAGGAGTCAGAAAGAACTCTATCGGCTTTATTATGGTTATTCGATGCGAATATGTTTGCGTTACTCAAAAAACAAAGATGAAGCGGTTGAGATGGTAAATGATGGATTCATGAAGGTATTTATGAATATGAGCAAATATGATAATCAACGCTCATTTAATGCTTGGTTAAGCACTATCATGATTAATACATCAATTGATTATTACAGAAGTAGAATTAGAAAAATAGAAATGGAAGAGCTAAATGCTAAGCACGAGGTGGAAGATAGCGAGAATATTCTTTCCCATTTAAATTACGAGGACCTGATTAAGTTGGTCCAGAAACTCTCTTATGCTTACAGAACAGTTTTTAATCTATTTGCAATTGATGGTTTTTCTCATGAAGAGATTTCAGAAATGTTGTCAATTTCTGTTGGTACCTCTAAATCAAATTTATTTAAGGCTAGGGAAAATTTAAAAAAGATGTTAACTGAAACACCAAACCCAAGCTTACAAAAAATTAACTATTAAAATGAAAGAGTTAAACGATATAGACTTTGATAAAGCCTTTAAAACTAGGATAACTGAAGAGTTACCAGAGTTTGAGGAAGAATCATGGTTAAAGATGGAGAAGAAGTTGCGAAAAAGAGAGAGGTTTGTCTATTATAGATATGCTAGTATCTTATTAGTGCTGCTTTCATTTGGGATGGGATTTTATTTGTTGAGTAAAAACAATGTAAATAAAGTTGATACTATTGTTTCTAAAAAAACTGATGTAAAAAAGGACCCAAACACAGGCAATGATGTTAAATTAATTACTGAATTAGCACCAGCCCAACAAAACAAAAACGTTTTCAATGATCCTTATAAAACACCGGATTTAAAAAATCACAGTTTTAAAACTGTACAAAGTTATACAACTCCAAACAAGAATGAGATATTTATTCCAACTGAAAGTATTGCAATTCAAAATTCATCGAATACCACACCTACAAACAAACAGAATATAACGGTAATCCAACAACCAACAAACCAAATAGTACAAAATGTAATTGCCAGTTCAACTCCTAGTGCAACAAAAATTGATTCCCCATTAACCAAATCAAAAACAGAAATAGCCATCAAAGGAAAAAGGAAAATCCCGATTAGTGTAGCTATTGTAGCTGGTCCAGATTTCAGTTCTACTAACTCTCTAATTGGAGGTAAAACGGGAGTAAGTATTGGTGCTACGGTTGCTGTTGGCTTAACAAAGAAGTTAAGCATACAAACTGGAATAAGCTTTGGCAGTAAAAACTACACCAGTAGTGCATATAAATATACTTTTCCTAATTCAAACATCAACAAAGCTACTTTTTCTGGAATAGATGCTGCTTGTGAAGTTTTAGAAATCCCATTAAGGGCATCTTATAACATTATTGAGAACCAGAAAAGGAGCATTGAATTGAACGCTGGTCTTTCAAGTTATTTGATGATAAAAGAAAACTATGTTTTCAAGTACACTAAAGAATCGTATAGAACAGATAGGATTGTTGACGTTGCAAATGCCAATCAACATTATTTAAGTGTAGTAGAGTTATCAGCTACTTATAATATCAAGCTAAAAAACAAAAAATTTGCCTTCGGTATCGAGCCTTATGTTAAAATTCCAATAACAGGAATTGGCGAAGGAAACGTGCCTTTAAAGTCTAGTGGTGTATCCTTAAAACTACGTTATGATTTCAACAAAAACTAAGCATCTGCTCTTATTTATCCTAGCCATTACTTGCACCATTTCTGCAAATGCACAAACATTTATAGGAAAGAACATCAAGGTCAACATTTTTTCATCAACGCCTGTTGAAGATATTAAAGCAGCAAGTACTAGCGGGACAGCTGTATTAATTGCACAAAAGCAAGAATTTGCAGTACAAGTAACTATCAAAACTCTAGAATTTGATAAAAAGTTAATGCAAGAGCACTTCAATGAGAACTATATGGAAAGTGACAAATATCCTGTTGCCAAGTTTAAAGGCATTATAAGCCCAAAAATTGATTGGGCAAAAGATGGTGAATATAACGTTATGGCAAAAGGAACACTTACTGTGCATGGAGTAGATCAACCCAGAAGTATAGCAGGAAAATTGACCATTAAAAATGGCGTTATTAATCTTTATTCAACTTTTGATGTAGCCTGTGCTGCCCACCAAATTAAAATACCAAGTTTGGTTTTTACCAAAATAGCCGAAATAATCAAAGTAACCATACAAGGAACATTAACCCCTTTAAATAAGTAACCATGAACAAGTCTAAACTATTTATTTATATCTTTTTAGTTTTAATATTTTTTGTTGTAAGAGCAAGCGCTCAATCAGCAGATTCATTACTTAACACTTTAGATAGCTCAAAAAAGTTCAACAAAGTTGAATCAACTTTTAAGGCGACGCACATTGTGCTGTCTCATTCTACAGAGACACAGAAAAAACATGATCTTGATTTACGAATCCGTCATCATTTTGGAGATATAGGTGGTGAATTTGGAAGTGCCCATACACTCTATGGCTTAGATGTAGCTACCGATTTATTTATAGGTTTAGATTATGGAGTTAGTGATAACCTTACCATTGGTATTGGCAGGAGCAAACATGATGAACTTTTTGATTTATATATTAAACAGAAATTAATACAGCAACAAAAAAATGGAGGAATGCCGTTTAACTTAACGTTTTTGGCACAAGTAGGTTTAGTGGCAAGAGAACCATTTGCTTCAACAGAATTTGCAAACTACAGCGATAGATTAACTTATTTAATTCAACCTATCATTTCCAGGAAATTTTCTTCTAGAATTTCCCTTCAAGTTATGCCTTCATATTTAATTCGCTCGGTAAGTGCCGAACCAAATGACCCTAACAACTTGTTTTCCGTTGGCTTTGCTGGAAGATTTAAGCTAACAAAACGACTTTCATTTGTGGCTGATTATACTTTAATTAATGGTTTATCAAGAAAAGACAACCTAACAACACCATTGTATAACCCATTAGGTGTGGGGTTAGAGATTGAAACTGGTGGGCATATTTTCTCCCTTAACTTTATGAACTCAGAATTTATAACTGAAAATAATTTCATAGCTAATACCAAAAAATCATGGAGCGATGGCGGAGTCCGATTTGGCTTTACCATCTCTAGAAATTTCAGCTTATTTAAATCCAAGAATAAGGACCCTAATACAAAATCAACTATTTACTAAAAACTAAAATTTTATGGAACGTAATGAATTTATCAAGTCTTTAGGACTTGGGATTGCACTGGTATGCACTGGAAGTTGCTTAACTGGTTGTGGAAGCAAAGGTGATGACCCTAGTCCAGCGCCTGGTGGTGGAGGCGGAGGTGGTTCAGTTGGCACAAAAGTTAATGTAGACTTAGGCTCTCAATTATTAACTGTAGGTGCGTTCTTGGCATCTGGCGGAGTTTTGTTTATTAGAACGGCAACTGGTAATGCAGCAAGCTCGTTTGTTGCCACACAAGCTTCATGCCCTCATCAAGGAGGTGCGCTTAACTGGGTACAAGCCAGCAATGTTATTCAGTGTAGTTTGCATAGCTCTAAGTATACAACAACTGGCAGTATTGTAGCTCAACCAAATGATGGAGGAGTTACTTCAGCATTAAAAGTATATGCCCTAAGTGTAACTGGAACTACATTAACAGCAACAATTTCATAAGGTTAAGGTTAATCTGCGGGAATGCTATTTTCTTGTGGATTAACCTTTTTTTAATCTCATTTATGGATTCCGATTGATTTTATAATCATTAGTGCAAGTCAACGTTTTAATTAAACTAATAACTGGCTATATTGTTAATCATTATATCATTCATTTTATGAAATTAATAAAAAAAATTGGGCTTGTAGCTTTAAGTATAATTGCTTTAAATGCCTCTGCACAAACTGATAAAGCCACTACTACAAAAATTGTAGATGATAAAAATTATGTTTTTGTAGCTACAAATGCAATGCCCTTAAATAGTACTGAGATAAATAATATCATTGGTAAAATGCCTGGAGGCAACAATGGTGCAAATATTTCGCTTAACGGCAGCAGTTATGATGTTCAAGTATCTCCTGATAGCATTATGGTTTATTTGCCTTACTATGGGCGGTCTTTCTCTGCACCAATGGGTAACGATGATAGCGGCTTTAAATTCAAAACCAAAGATTTTACTTATAAATTAACTAAGCGTAAAAAAGGCTGGGATATACAAATTGCCACAAAAGATGTGAAAGATAATGTAAGAATGAACCTTAGCATTAGCGAGAATGGTTATGGGTCGCTTAGCGTTAATAGCAATAATAAACAATCTATTACTTACAGCGGTTATTTAAGTGAGCCTAAAAAGGTTAAGATTTAAATTATTTGGCCGAAGCATCATTGAGTTTTATCTCATATAGCTTTGGCCATTTTTTCCCCCCTACAAATAATCGTTTTCCTTTTGCATCCCATGCAATACCGTTTAAAACATTATTTCCTCTTTCATCGTCTGTTTTAAAGAAATTTTGCGGCACTAAAGCTGTTAAGTCTAATTCTGCTTCAATCCTACCAGAATTAGGGTTTATTACTACAATTTTATTGGTCTGGTAAACGTTTGCATAAATTTTTCCATCGATAAACTCTAATTCATTTAAGCTGTCAACAGCTCCTTTCTCATCATAAACTTCAATATATCCTTCTTCCTTAAAAGTAATAGCGTTCATTTTCCAAACACGGTTAGTACCATCGGTACGCAAAATATTTTTTCCATCAAAGGTTAATCCCCATCCTTCCCTACTTCTTTCATAAGGGAAAGTACCTATTTGTTTAAACGTTTTGGCATCGAAGATAAATCCAATGTTTTCTTTCCAGGTTAACATGATAATTTTATCACCAATTTTTAATGAACCTTCTCCAAAATATTGTGGTTCTAGCTTTGTTTTTTGTATGGTTTTACCCGATTGTAAATCGACCCATTTTAGCTCTGAGGCTCCATTCTCTCCAGTACTCTCCAACAGTTTCCCATCTATAAAAGCAAGTCCTTCTGTATAGGCACTGGTATCATGCGGAAAAGAGTTTACTACTTTATAACTTAATTTTACGGGAACAAAGTTCGATTTTAATACAATATTGGTTGTAATTGTATCCTTTTTTTCGCCTTGTGTTACAATTGCAGTAATCATTTTGTAACCTAATGGCAATTCTTTTGTGGGCAGTAAAACAGAATCTGCATTGTTTTTTGTGGAGATAACAGTACTATCCAATAAATAAACCACCGAGCTTATTTTTGCATCTTTTGGTGCATCAAGCTTGATTTTAATTTCGTCGCCAGTGTTAAAGTTCTGACCTTGGTCTGGAGCGCTGAAAGTTAAACTTATTTTGTCTTCATCCTTACATCCAAAGGTGATGCAAGCTAAAATAGCAAAGCTGAAAATTATTCCCCATTGGGATAAAAATGATTTTTTAGGAAGGCCAGAATGCATCTTCAATATGTTTTATGGTATAATTATTTTGTTTATCAAAAAGAACTGAGATAATATCAAATCTAATTTCTCCTTGATGGTTCATCAACTCAATATATTCATTTGCTGCTAAATCCATCTGTTTCTGTTTAGCCAGACTTACAAAATCTTCAGGCAAGCCGAATGAAACCGAACTTCTGGTTTTTACTTCTACAAAGATGATTTGTTTATTGATATATGCAATTAAATCAACCTCAGATTTTTTATGGACCCAGTTTTCATCTAATATTTCATAACCCAATTTCTCTAGGTATTGTTTTGCAATGGCTTCGCCTTTAAAACCTAAATCGTTATGTTGAGCCATTTTTAGTATTGCGTGATGCGAATTGAGTATTGAGATTTATTCATACCTACTTTACAATTACCGAACCCAAAAACCTAGAGATTTCTTTTTCTACATTTTTAATAAAGGCATAGCGTTGCATCAAAATTTCTTGATTTGTTGCATCGTTCTCCTCTTTTATTTCCTGTAATAAATCTAATAGAATTCTATCAACTTTACGTTTTTTAAGATGATACAATCCTCCTAAAATAGTAGCTTTTAGATTTACAGTTTCGTCACGAACGTAGATGTTATGTTTATTGTACCAATTTTCGCTTAATGTATATGGTGAGCTAGAAAGGGTAATGGCTAAATCAGCTATTTCTCTATCATCGCTTTTAATAAATTGGTTTGCTGTTGGTAAATGACCGTTTTCTATTTCAGTTCTATAATGGTCTATAATTCGTTTGCAAAGTGCATTCTCAAAGGTAACATCGGTTAAGTTTTGCATGATAAAAGAACCAATGTACATATTATCAATTTTATCCCAGCTTACCAACTCGTGCCCAAAGGCTAAAAGCAAACGTACAATTTCTTGTTCTTGTAGCTCATCATTTACTTCAATAGCAGATGCCGTTTGTTGTTCTGCTTGTCCAGGTTCATCAGACATCAAATCTGCTGGTGGCATATCAGGATGTTGCTGATATTGCTGCCTACCTTGTGGAGCAGAAGATTTCTTCAGCCTTGCTGCTCTCATGGTATTGAGCTCGCTCAGCAAAACCCTTTCCTCTATTTGAAGCAGGCTACTACACTCTCGAATAAATACCGAAGCTTTAATGTTATCAGGAATTTTAGCGATACTCTCTACAATATCACGAATAATGCCTGCTCGTTTAATTGGGTCTGTTCCCGCTTCGGCTAAAAGGATATTGGCCTTGTATAAAATGAAATCTTTACGATTTTCTTCTATATAAGTTTTAAAAGCACCTGCACCAACCTTGTGCATGTATGAGTCAGGGTCATCCCCAGCTGGGAAAGAAACAACTTTAACGTTCAATCCTTCTTCCAAAATCATATCCAAGCCTCGTAAAGAAGCTTTTATACCAGCCGCATCTCCATCATAAAGAATGGTTACATTCTGCGTAAAACGACCAATTAACCTAATCTGTTCTATAGTTAAGGATGTTCCAGATGAAGCTACAACGTTTTCGATATTGGCTTGATGCACAGAAAGCACATCGGCATAACCTTCTACCAAATAACAGTTATCTTGGTCTCTGATGACTTTTTTAGCGTGGAATAAACCATAGAGCACATTCGATTTATGGTAAATTTCACTTTCTGGTGAGTTTACATATTTCGGAACATTTTTATCTGTTTTTAAGGTCCTGCCACCAAATCCAATAACCCTACCAGTAAAGTTATGGATGGGAAACATTACCCGACCTCTAAACCTATCGTATAACTTGCCCTTATCATTTCTGATGGCTAAGCCTGTTTTCTCTAAAAATTCTTCTGCATGTTTGTTTTTAACGGCATCTTGAGTTAATGCATCCCAAACATCGGGCGAATAACCTAGGTTAAATTTCTTAAGGATATCTTCTCTAAAACCACGTTCCTTAAAATAGCTCAGTCCAATAGTTTTACCTTCTTGGCTATTCCACATTTGGTCTTCGAAATAGTTAGCAGCAAACTGGGAAACGATGTATAAGCTCTCCCTTGCGTTTTGTGCTTCAACATCTTGAACGGTTTCTACGGTTTCTTCAACCTCAATATTGTATTTATTGGCTAAAAATTTAAGTGCTTCTGGATAGGAGTATTTTTCATGCTCCATGATAAAGCGAACAGAATCTCCACCTTTACCACAACCAAAACACTTGTAAATGCCTTTAGTTACCGATACATGGAATGATGGAGTTTTCTCCCCGTGAAATGGGCAATTACCAATTAGGCTTGTCCCACGTTTTTTTAAATGCACAAAATCGCCTACCACCTCTTCAATGCGGGCGGTATCCATTATTTTGTCTATCGTTTCACGGTTTATCATAGTTAGTATTCGTCATTGCGAGGAGGCACGACGAAGCAATCTTTTATACCTGTCCAGTTTACCATTCCTTCACTTCTTCCCATAAGTCACTCCAATTGGGATTCATATTTTGTATCAATTTTATTTTCTTAGCCCTACTTCCGCCTTTAATTCTTTTTTCTTCATCAATTGCTTCTTCTATAGTTGAGAATGAGCAATAGTAAACTAAAATAGTTACGTTGAATCTAGCTGAAAATGAGTGAGGATATATTTTTTCTTTATGTTCTTTTATTCTAAATAATAAGTCTGATGTTACACCCGTATAAAATGTTGAGTTCGTAAAATTAGTTAAAATGTAAACTGTTCCTCCTTTTCCTGTTAGCATAAATAATTAATTTAATTGCCCCTCAGAATAGATTGCTTCACGCCATCGCTTAACCCTTGCTTCAGTTCGCAATGACGAAGCGAATTAACATTACTTTATAAAAGGCAACATTTGCTCTGCTACAAATTTATTTCCAGTATCATTCAAATGCACTTTATCACTTGTTAAAATTCCCCTGTCTTTATCTTCTGGATTGTTTGCAATTTCATAATCTATAAATGCTTTTCTTAAATCGCAAAGCGGAAGGTTATTCTTTTTGGCTAACTCTCTAATTCCAGCAGCGTATTTATCTAAATCGCCATCAATTTCATTAGTGCCATTTTTCTTTTCTCCAATTACTGAAGGGGTACAAAGTACAACTTTACTTCCTGTAGCCTGAATTTTATTAATTAGTGCTTGATAAAACTTTAGGTATTTATCGTAATCCGTGCCCGTTTTAGCACCCAATTTATGC
>Ga0307515_10008001_pt1 | contig 20740 bp, 17 predicted proteins | sample 17_EM_MG_FD_194513 | JGI IMG/M metagenome (GOLD analysis project Ga0307515, IMG submission 194513) | Populus trichocarpa ectomycorrhiza microbial communities from riparian zone in the Pacific Northwest, United States - 17_EM | ecosystem: Host-associated > Plants > Roots > Unclassified | place...
ACATTGTGGTTCTCACCACCACCATCCACTCTCAAAGCCAGCATGCAGATCTATGAGGACATTTGCGAGCTCATCCTCGCCCAGCTCTGGGACTTGCATGCCCATACTTGGGCGAAGGACAATCATGAATATCGGCCCGACACTCATCGCGCGCCCTTCATAAAGTATTCTCTCATCTCGAAGATGTGGACTCGTTCTGCCCAGGTCTATATCTATCGCTCTATTTCTATCCAATACGACGGTCACTTCGAATCAGTCCGGGCTGGACTGACCCATCCCGTCCGAGGCCCAGTATTACAAGATTCTGTCCGTATGCTCGACGTCCAACTGTGCCTCAATCACAGCCGCCTTGCCATCCCAGTCAAAGATTTACACCATATCATCCGACTCTGTCCACGCCTAATTCAGCTGAATCTGCGGATTGGGCCTGGTGTACAGGCTCTATGGACACGACTCTCGGAGGAGACAAAACTACGGGACGCCGCTCGCCCACTTACCAGCCTTCGTGCGCTTCAGATATCCCTCGGGGAGCGGTGTACCAAATCCCTCGTCCTTACTCAGCTCTTCGACTTATTTCCTCCATCCACCCTTTCATTCTGTACCATCGCATCCTCCGAAGACTTGCCCCCTCACCCAGAGTTCGAAGACTCGTGGGATACGGTACGAATGGACGAGCCGTGCTTCGTCCATTGGCCACTCGATCTCAACGTACGCGACACACCCATTCCCCAGCTGTGGTCGAATGGGCCTCAAATCGACACTCTACGCATTTACCAGGAGGGCGATTCCGAACAGACGATTCGCCTCTTACGACTAGCCCAGCCAACCCTCCGTCAGTTCATAGCCATCGATGAAAACTCCTGGGACTTTGTACTATCAGGGCCAATGTTGAGGAAGGCGATTCGGTGGTCCTCATGGTATTGCCCGTCTAGGGCCAAGTTCTATATTGCGGAATTGAAGAGTGATGAAGATGCAGGAAAAGAGGAAGAGGGAGAGGGAGAGGGAGAGGGAGAGGGAGGGGGAGGGGGAGAGGTCAATGCATCAGCACCAGCACCGGAACCGGAGACCTCCAAAGCGAAAAGCGAGGTCTGGACTTTGGAATGTCGTCATGAAGTTTCATTTGGCGGGTTAGATGACCGTCGGCCGCTTCTCGAAGCTCTTTCGGGAAGAGAACAACCCGATGGGTACTCTCACTTCCCCACGTCCACGCGTATGTTCGTCGCTATGCGTAAGACCACCGACATCCACGTGAACCGAGTTTAAACCATCAATCTTAGAAGATGCGGAGCGCCCTTGACCTTGTACTTTGTGTGCAGTAGTGTACTTGTACCGGAAACGGACCATCGATTTTGTTAGAATAATATCCTTATAGAGTACTTTTTTCGGTGGGCCAAATAAATTCCACCGGTCCCGTCTAGCTCTATACTCCTCTCCTCCTTCCACTGAGCTCCTGAGACATATGTTGCCTAAGCCTCCATCCTTTCAGTCCTAGTCTCCAACGTCCTCCCAACCCAACAGGGAGTGTCAGAATACCAATGTTCTAGCCATGGCTGCTACGGTTCGATTGTTTCCTATGGCAACCGAGCTCCGGTCATATGCAGGTTCGCAGACTGAGTCTTCGCTTTTTTTGCAATCTCTGTTAGCCTTGTTTCTCGGTCTCGACCTTACTTGTCTCATGTGTCTGGTGATACTATAATTTATCCTGATGGCCCTAATGGAGAGGGGGCTTGGTTTTCCGACAGGACCACCTCCAGGCTCACACCAAATCTTGCCTCTTCCAAGACCGATTTAGGTTGTGCACTGGCCAGGAGGGGCAGACCTCGAGGGGAATGTTTGATTTTGCGTCTGAACTATCTGTGAGGGTCACGTCATCCCCAAGGGTCAAGCCACTACTCCGCCTCGCCTTTGCTGTCTCAGGTATGAATTCGAGTTATGAGTACGCGACACTCGCTCCTTCGTGTTACCGCTCAAGTCTTCTAATAAATACTGAGATTGTGTGGTGCTTCTACCCTGGTCTGTTCTCCAGTCATTTATATTGGCGGACAAGTCCTTTGCAAACCCACCCCTTGTGTGGAATTGAAGTTGGTCGATAGTGCAAGGGAGAATAGTTTGGTAGCTGTGACCGGCCCTGTAAGCACTCCCTGGGTGTTGGTGGCGTGCAAGTTCGACGGGTATGATCTTGAATAGAAAACGCTTGGACGCAGCGGAGACTGGACTGTTGGGGATAAAGACCAAATATATATTACCTAGGGACGAGGGATTTTATTTGCACGGGGTGTTACGCCGCCGTAGTACAAGTCCCGGTCGAATGTCAACAACGCAGCGAGCATGCTCCGGTTACGGGTCCACCCGTCAAATACCCGCTTTCCAGAAGCAACACAGGGTGAATGCGAATCAAGCGGCAGTATTCACAAATCCGATTCTAGGAAGAGTTGCTCTTCCTACCCGCCCTGATGAACACTCATAGGGAGGATCGGAGTCGGGAAGATTTTCTCGTCATCACCGGCTCTCCGTGCTTGTCCGCTCGAGTGATCATATTGTTTGGTGCGGGTTGACATAAAGGGTCTGTCGCCCCGAATTGGAGAAGCCCCTACGCCTTGCATTCCTAACGACTGGGTTCAAGCAATAAGAGTAAAAAATTATTATGCTCATTGTCATTGATAGCTGTATGTATTCCTCAGGCGCAGGGGCTATGAACAGAGCTCTATCGGAATAGAACGAGCTACTGATTCGGGTACTTTCCTTCCATGACAGGGGATCTTGCTGTGATTGGAAATAAGCTACTCCCTCGTGTGAAGGAACTTGAACTTGCGCTCACTATATGGAAAGACGACGCTAGTGTTATGCGATTCTAGTGCTCAAAAAGCAGGGAGGAGTTTAATAATTGAATGTCGAAGTAAATTCCTATGAGGTTTAGATGGTCGATGTCGCATTCCACTCTTCCGATGTTCTCAAAGCGCAAATGCATCGCGGATAACATCTAGCACCAGCTGAGTGGGGAAAATTTGAGGTACACATGAGGAGGTTCCAAACCTGCCGCGCTGCACGAGATGCTGGTCGCTCTTCGGAAATGGGACAAACAACGGCGGACGCGGAGGGAGAAAATTAGAATCCTGGGGGTTATCGAGTCCGTACAGTCACAATCTTGTCGCGTCGCGGTATTGGTGCATACTTGCTCGATATCAACACCCTCAAATGGAAGTCGCAAGCCGCTGCCCGTCGAAATGAACGCCCAGGTGTACAGCCATGATTTCCTATCCATAAAACAGCCTAGATAAGTACGTACAGTGACTACACTGGGCGACGAACCATCTATGTGATGGCTCGATAACTTGTTCCTGGACGTCGACGAGCTCAAGGTCAGAAGGCGCCACCAAAGTCATAACAGCACCAACCCCGGTTCTAGGAGCGAAGATGGCTCTTATGGTTGCGAACGGGCGCGCCTTCTTTGTCCTCCGGAACTTAATTTCGCGACTGGCGCCTCGACCTGCGAAATGGCGACTTGAGGTGGGACAGGATCTTGACGTATACGTTCCACACGATCCGCTCCAGGAAATCACGCCGCTGCGTACGATGCAAAACGCCATACCACTCCCACTCCTTGGTCATCTCACGCAACACGTCACGCAACTCGTCCCACCCATGCCACCCGTACCACCACTGATCCAACCTGCGCCACTTGCACCACTCCAGCCTCTCGCGCAACTCGTCCCACTCCAGCCACTCATACCAGTCACACCATTCGAGCGCATTGAGTGCGTCGAGTGCGTCAAGCGCATCGCGCGCACCGAGTCTATCAAGCTCGTCAAGCCCATCGCTGTTAGGGTGCCGGATGGCGGTTGGTGAGATTCTTCCTGGCAGTATCGCTACCAAGGCGTGGCACTGCTTCGAGAAAGGAGAGAAAGGAGAAGGAGAAGAGAGGTGGTCAACTAGAGCATGGTGAGTAGGCCTAGAGTGAAGGGACCATGAAGGAACAAGAAAGGCAAAAGGGAGGGGATGAGCCCAAGTTGATAATCAGACTACCGAACTAGCTACCAAGTGTACGTGCTTAAGTAGGGAGAGTCTGGATGAGCGCAGAGACCGTGGTGCCTAGTTCTACAACAGGAAGTGACTTTCGAGCAGCGGAACGACTACCAAAAGTGGATAGGAAAAGAGAGCACACACAAGTGAATATCCAAACGGGACTACAGAGCTGTGCTGATATGAAAACAGCAAGGCACTAGCTTTCGAACGTTCAAGGCGAGCTGACTGTCAGCTGGATGCGGAAGCTCTCGATCACATGGCCATCCGTAATTGAGGGGACGCCAATTGTAGGTCGAATCGAGGTAGAGGCTGAAGTCCATTGAGCTATCGGCCGGAGACTGGTTGAGCGCCGAAGTGTCGTCTGCTTTGTGGACCACCGGGTGCCACTGGCATATCCGCTCACGATCCTTACAATCGTGTCTGCCGTCCTTGTACGTACCACTCGAATCGCTTGACCTGCTCACACCACTCAAGTTGGCCATGCACTGCGCCTCTCATTGCGCTTCCCGGAATACGCCAGCTATGACCTAGAATGTTATGGATGTGCATCACCAGCCAAGGGTTCGAGAGCTCGAGCATCTGCGGCTCCCATTTGCTGTCACCATCGGATGCTTTGTTTGTTTTGAGGCTGAATAACAGTGCTGCTTTGATAAATTGGAGTGTATTGGAATTCATGGAGGGGGTGGCACTTCTTGCGCAAGAATCATAAGCATTGAGCAGATCTTGGAATCTTCTCTGCTGCCCATCTGGAAGGGGTTTGTAAAACCGACCACTGTCCTGCTGGAGAAGCCAGACGGCTATTCCAGTTAATAGATCATGATTCATTCCAGGCGCCTGCCAAGTCTCCCATAGCACATTCATTAGTACAGCAAGGTCCTCCTCAGTATCAATGATCGATGCTTGTAGAACAATACTTGAGTCGTCGACTGTGCTAAGAGTGCCAATGAGTAGTAGTATAACAAGCTGGGTGAATTCCCGCTTGAAGCCAGCAGCTAGCGTGGATGACGCAGCATAAAGCCCACGAATGAAGTCCCATTGATGCTCCGTTGAGACGACACGATTTCTGATTGAGAGAAACAATCCTTCGTGAATTTGTTCAGAGGATACCATCAATTTCTGAATGGGACGGGATCCACCCACCTTGGACACATTGGTCACGGCTCGTATAAAAAGGTAGAGCTCAGACAGTGTTCAGGACAAACGTCTGTATCTTTATTTACCTATAAAAAGGTAGAGCTAATATACATGAGCAGTGAGTCACAGTAGAGAAGGCTTTGAACATACCTCAGACAGTGTTTGGGACGAACGTCTGAGGCTGAGAAACTTGGAAGCGGTCACATCCACCGGACTTGTAAGTTGTGTCAACGCTTGGAAAAATCATCCATTTCTAACAGCTTGGGTGATGAGCAGGAGTGAATTGAAGAGCTTATCATCATCATTCACCAATCGGTTTTGAATAATATAAACGGCAGTGCTGCGAAGAAAGGGGATGATATTGCGAATGTCGTGGACCCAGGACAAGTCATGATTATTGGGAAACTCCTTGCTTTGAACTAGGTAGCGGAAGGTAATCCAATTAAGTATCCACCGAATCTCAATGGTAGTGCCCCTATCAGCATCTAGCTTCCGGACAACCTGGCTGGCGAGCGACCAGTCAGATTCTGGTGGACGGAGTAGGTGGATGTACATCTGTTCAACTGAAGGTGATTCTGTGGTGCCTGATTCTGTGGTGCCTCTAGAACGCTTTCCCAGAGATGCGATGATGGTTTCTCGTTCACTGGGAAACTTGTCTGAATCAGAGCAAAGGAGCAGCCGAGCTACAGGAAGCGGTCTAAATTCATTGGAAAGTGATGCACTCAAGAGGTGTGGTTGGATGAGAGGAAGAACAGAGTGCCAGTCCGACACTGACAGAGGGCGCAGGCTGGGTGTATGGACCCATTGGTCAAATAGTTCAATGAATACTGGGAAATGTTCCACTGCCTTGAAGGTAGCTGAGTACAATCGTTTGGAAATTGCGCAATGGATTTCCGCGCCTTCCACTGGGTGGAAATCGACCATCACATCAGCTGTATCCTCACCGCTCACATACCTGTGCACGATGTCGAATAGACATCATATCAGGCGTGTTGGGCTGACACCGCGCATGATGCGAACCAGACGCCGCATCCAGTATATTGGGTGGTAATTGAAATAGATCACGGTGGCAACCGGATACATAACCGGATACAAAACCAGAATCAACATCACTTGTACTGGGTTATAGTCCGTCCGGAGGTCTGCAATGTAGTTGAATAGCCAAAGCCAAAGCAGACGAAGGAGCGAACGACACTGTCGAAGAAGCGCTTTCAGTGCTCTGGAGAGAGGGGATGTGAAAGGGGTGTTTTTGTCGAGTGCGGAGACAATGCTTGTACAGAAGTAGAAGCAAACCCCAGCTGTGAAAATCACAAGGGTTGTATAGGCAGTAGGATAATGAAGGTTGAACAGAAGAATAAGGAGGGCGGCACCAAAAAGAACTAGTGAGGCCTGGATTAGGAGAGGGAGGAATGCCACCACCCAGCCTAGTTTCCACCGCTCCAGGCCTTGCATCCACATCTCGCGCGTTCCTGCACGCTCTTTGGGATCATTCAAAGTCCTCCAACTCTGATCGAAATCCCGAATCCAACTTTTCATCAGCATTGCCAGATAGGCATCAATCAGCACAAGAGCCAAACTTGCAAAGAGGAGGGTGTTGACGGCTGCGACCTTCGGTGGAACGATGAACTGTGGCTCGACATAAGGGGGAAAGGAGGAGTTGCTCAGTTGGAGAGATATATGGAGTAGGATGTCTTTTGAGATATCGGTGCTGTTCGGTTGGAGTTGGGTGATGGTGAATATGAGGAAAGCGGAGAGAAATGCAGCGAACAATCCTGCCTACAAAACAATATAAGCACTATAGTATGAAACAGAATACGCTATTTACGAAAACCAGGACTGTGTCCACAAGTTCAGTCAACTCGGTCTCACACAAAGCGTCGACTCCTCTTGCCATGTCAATGTAATGGTCCCAAATCGATTTCTGTGCCCCTGAATAGGAAGCTGTGTACGGTTCATAGGTTCGAAGGTGAGACATTGTTTCTGGTGCTACAGGCCAAACTCCACACCAAGGAGAAGGCTCATAAACAGAACAATGAGAAGAAGATCCTTGGGCTCAAAGGTGCAGTTATTTGGACAGATCCTGAAATTGTTGAAGGTTTGTGTACCAACTGTACTATTCAGGATGGTCAGCAGGAGGCTGCTGAGAAGTGGAGCAAGGAGAAGCAGTTAAAGGTAGAGGTAGAGGAATGGAAGAAATCTGCTCAAGAATGTCAAGAATATGCTCACCAGGCACTCCTTTTCAACCGGGCACTCTCTCCAAAAGGGAGAAAGCCTTGAAAACTGCGGCTTGAGCCCATTCCAGAGATTCACAAGAAAGTATTGGAGTCAAAGAAGCGTCAATCCCACAAGAAGAAGGCAGAAGATAGCTCAGATAAGGAGAATGCTGGGGAGGATCCGAACTATGACGAGATGAGGTAGATATCCTGGCGATTTTAGAATGGAAAACTGTTCTATATACTGTCAAGGAATTTACATGATTTTTCCAAGGCCAGCTAATGTGTACAGACGGAGAAATTGCAGGTGGTCAAAGGACTGTCTTGGCCGTTTTTTCATGAGCTCCTGGAGCCAGCTCAAATAAAAAATTACATAGGTTGAATATGGTTCATTCTTTTAGTTGGGTGTAGTTACATGACTTCTAACATCATATCCGAGGCTCAGGAGGCAAGTGGTCAAAGGACCACTCATACCCTGTAGACTGTAAACTCCATGCTCGCATGAATGTGCTTGGACAAGTGAGAAATTTCGATACACTGACACCTTCACTTGTCAATTTTGTTCACAATGGCACTGATGCATGATGGGGACGGGTGAAACCCAGGTCGACCAAGACCCTCAGTACCGTTTCAGATCGCATATACTCACATTTCAGCTTTGATTTGGTACATAGGAGGACAAAAAGCCTTAGACCTGTACTCTGCCCTCCTTGGGTTTGTGCTTCTCCAGCTTCTCCAGATACGACCCGAACATCCCATTGTCGTGTTCCGGCGTAATCAAATGACCTGCTTCCACCCCGGCCACCCACTTCAAGTCGGGATTCAATAGCGAAGGGTACCGCGCTACCCCCACTCGCTCGCTCCAATCAAAATCGATCAACCGCGCATCCCCATTTGAGTCCACAAGAATGTTCGCCTCCCGAATGTCTCCGTGCACGAGCCTGTTTATGTGAAGTGTTTCAAGACCCTTGCGGAGCCGTGTGATGCTCTCCTGTGTCGGCATCGTTTTTGCCTTGCATTCGTAGTATCGTGTCACCACCACCCATAGGCCTACAGTTGCCTCCCATTCACAATACAGCAGCTCTGCCGCCACCTCCGCCGCTGCCATGATCTCGTGCCCCTCCTTGCCGTACCGTTCTGTGAACTTCACCACGCACTTGATCGGAGAGTTGGGGTCCAATTCGGGCACTGCGTCCGCCAGGAAGACCGACCGCGCCGAGAGCTGGTTGTCAAGCAGATGCGACCGGTACATGAGCTGGAAACGGCCTTTCTCCGATCGAAACTCCTTGACGTGTGGCGCGGGGTGTAACACATCTGAGGGTACATCGTCTGCTTGCTTGTTCTGGTAGTAGTCATCCAGCAGACCCATGCACTTGCCCAGTGCCCGCAGCGTGTGCGCCGTATGCCACACCAGCCGATCGTGGCTGTTCACGAACTTTTTGTCGATCTGAGCGGATGTCATCACCGGCTTGAGGCTGTTGTATCCCACAAGCGTGGCAGAAACCGCCCTGCCGAGAAAGACTGCCCCCGTGATGCTCAGATACGGACCCGCGATCCCAAGAAGGAAAGCCGGCATGCAGGAGATCCGGCGGAGTTGGCTTACTGATATATTTAGTCAGAAGACGTAGCATGCAGAGACCCCAAAGTGCGCACCAAATGGAGATGTGCAAACAAGTACGTAGCCTTGCTCGCACTGTTCCGTAGCATCAGAGTTGCCTATTCCGATACCATTCTTTATTTCGTTGATACATTTGACCATCCACCTGTGCCCGCGTTCGTGCGGGGCGTATAAGCTGCATTTAACCAGCGCATGCCCATCGGGAGTCCAATAATTCCTATCAGAGTGCATCGATCCGTGATACATGAAGTCGGGACCGAGGAAGTGTTGTAAAGCAGCACTGATGGCATTAAAACGATCCTGCTCGGTGTTGAAATACTCGACAGAAGAGCACACAAACTGGTTGGCGGTTGTATAGTCAAGTAGACTGATCCGATCGGGGTCGACCGGGGAGTCGTACTCCTGCATGAATGCCTGAAAGACGGGATGGTAGATGGAGAGACAGGGGCCGGTAAGTACAGTCGGACGTCCGTTGTAGACGGCTTGAATGTTGTCAGGAGTCTGAGTCGACCTCAGTTCACTATTTCGGGCTGCTGTTGATGGCGGAAGGTGACTCTGGTGAATTTTGTTTATCACCTGTTCGCTTGCTAGGGTCGAGTTAGCACAGAACGGCGGATAGGGCACCAAATGGGGAATTACCATCCTCGTCCTGTTTCTCACGCTCCTCGATGCATTTCAAGATGGCCTCTCGAATATTAGAAGCGCCGTTGATGACTGCAAGCCGAGCATCCTTGTACGCATTGCGTTTATCTATGAAATGGAAGTCGTTAAGCTAATAAAAGAGAGCACGTGAGGACTACTAACGGAGGGTGAGTTGATCAGAATGTGCGAGCACAAAATCAACCTCCAGGTCAATTGCAAATACGGCTGCACCCTCTCGATAAAGTGGCCATTCATCCAAAATTCCTTGGCATTTATCTTGCATGATCTCGATATATTCTCTATCGTTTTTCGTGGCATCATTGTCTGGAAGATAACCCAATAACTTGGTTAGACGACCGAGAAGTTGACGCGAGAGGCTTTTGAGTTGAGTTTGAAGGGACTCAGGTTTAGGTTCCATCCGTGGTCGCTTTGATCGAGGTTCATTGGTAGCTTGTTCGCCGCGGCGCTTGCCACCAAGCGATGTGGACATGGTGGAAGGCAAGTTAGTGCCAAACACTTGCACCACTGCCGACGTTCTTCTTTAACCATGTGGCCAAACGGCCAAACTCATAGTGTGTATAGAAATTGTGTAACAAGGTACCTGGTTGAAAGTTGCACGCTGCTCCTTCTGGCGAGCAATCGCAAACTACAAAGCTATCGGTTGTATCCCAGGAGAACTATGTAGAGCGTGCAGCCGTCTCGAGGCGTCTGAGATGACCTCTGATCCTCTCATATAGCTCGAAACTGGATGTTTGGATGTCGGAATAGGGTGAATTCCTGGACGTGTCCACATTCTACTCGCACGTGCACGACAATGAGACTACTGCTCACGGTGATAATATTGACAAACAGGATACGACGAGGTAGGCGGAATTTTAATTTCCGTTCCAGCCCTCGTTGATTTGGCCATTCCAGTGAGGGTTAATGCGATTGTCAGGAAGCAGCGGGGCCACAGCCAATAGTCTTATTATTCTTAACCTTGAGATGAGCAACGATGTCCATTGGAAGCCTACGGCTTTGGGGAGATCTTCGGGCCCGTGACTGAACTTTTTTATTTATTTATTTTATAAATCCAGTTTTATCGTGCTCAGAATTTAATCTACTTTACACGTTAAACAAAATGGATGCGTAGCTAGTGGAACGAGTCTTCACGCTTTCCGTTACTGACCCATTCTTGCAGGGTCACTGGCGAATTGCGATCAGTGTGGTTTGGGTTGCGTGCTCCGCGCTGGTGATTGGGTAAACAAGTAGCGGGCAGCCACGATAAACCGACTTTAAAAATGAATCACTCATCTGGTAGGGGGTAGAGGCCGGCTGCCCCTGTTAGACAGGGACCGGTGAGTGCAGTCGGACGTCCGTTGTAGACGGCTTGAAGGTTGTCAGGAGTCTGATTCGACCTCAGTTCACTATTTTGGGCTGCTGCTGATGGCGGGAGGTGATTTTGGTGAATATATTTTATCTTCTGTTCGCTTGCTAGGGTCGAGTTAGCACAGAAAGGCGGATAGGGCACCAAATGGGGAATCACCATCCCCGTGCTGTTTCTCACGCTCCTCGATGCATTTCATGATGGCCTCTCGAACATTAGAAGCGCCGCCGATGACTGCAAACCGGGCATCCTCGTACGCATCGCGTTTATCTAAGAAATGGAAGTCATTAAGCTAATAGAAGAGAGCACGTGAAGACTACTGACGGAAGGTGAATTGATCAGCATGTGCGAGCAGAAAATTAGTCTCCAAATTAATCTCAAACACCCTTGCCAGCGCTCGAGAGAGTCCCCATTCATGCGAAATCCCTCGACATTTTATTTGCATGATCTCGATATATTTTCTATCGTTTTTCGTGGCGTCATTGTCTGGAAGATAACCCAATAACTCGGTTAGACGATCGAGAAGTTGACGCAAGAGGCTTTTGAGCTGAGTTTGAAGGAACTCAGGGTTAGGTTACATCCGTGGTCGCTTTGATCGAGGTTCATTGGTAGCTTGTTCGCTGCGGCGCTTGCTGTTAAGCGATGTGGACATGGTGGAAGGCAAGTTGGGTTGCCAAACACAACCCAAACACTTCCACCACCACCTACGTTCACCACCTACGTTCTTATTTAACCATGTGGCCAAACGGCCAAACGGCCAAACTCATAGTGTGCATGGAAATTGTGTAACTTGAAAGTTGTACGCTGCTCCTTCCGCAAACTACCAAGCTATCGGTTGTACCCCAGGAGACCTATGTAGAGCGTGCAGGCGTCTGGAGGCGTCTGGAGGCGTCTGAGATGACCTTTGATCCTGTCACATAGCTCGAAATTGGATGTTTGGATGTCGGAATAGGGTGTCCACATTCTACTCGCACGTGCACAACAATGAAACTACTGCTCACAGTGATAATATTGACAAACAGGTTACGATGAGGTGGGTGGAATTTTAATTTCCATTCCAGCCCGGTCAGATCGCATGCACGGTATCGGCGAGGGTACGCGCTCACAGAGTATTTGGCCGAGAATCGTTTTGACCCTCTCCTCCTGCTCTGTTTACGGTGAGTAAGTGTGTCCACGAGCGCACGTTGTTTGAGGTCACTCACCGGAATGGCTGCCAGGGCTAATTCTCACCATTGGGGAGTAGGTGGAAGGGGACGAGATCAAAGATCGGAGAGCTAGAAGACTGGTTGACTCGCTTTTAACCCGGCCCGTGGCCATATGGGGTGTGTGCGCCGCGCCGCGTCCGGGCTCTTAATTGCGGGCTCTTATCTGTGCCTCCCCCCGGGGTCGTGGCAACCTATCAAGATGTTCGTCGACCTCCCCCGTCGAAATGATTACACTTTAGTGACGGGGGTTCGGCATGGGTGCCAGTGCCTGGAACTGGGACGCCCCTTGTCGTCAAGTTGTAGCGGGCGGGCCGCTCGCTGACGATATGACAATAATGAGAGGCGAATCCCTCGCGGTCCATCCGCGGACGTCTACTCGTCGAGTGCTGTTCAGAAACGCAACATCAGTACTGGGCTGGAGGTATTGAGAATAAACTTTACTTCCAAATAGTAATGAAAACGTCTCCTGCGGCTGCGCAGATCGCCCAATATGGTATCGAAGGTGTCCCGCTGATCGCATGGCTCGCGCTTGGCGGAGATTGTCGCAAGAAGCGCTCGGGAACGACGAACCTCAGGAGCTTCTGGGTTAGGCTCGGAGGGATGATCTTATCGAGCCAGGGAGCTAGTACAAAGCCGGTGGCCAGGTCCCCAATTGCCACAGATTCTGAAGGCGGTGGTGACGGTTGAGGCGCAAGGATTGGATGGGCGAGAACACTGTCCCTTGCCCATGGCCGAACGTCCAAATTGTCGAAGAATGGGGTGCGAGTAAATCGTACCAACTCCAGGGGCGGATGGGTTGGTCCCATTTGAACTCTCTCGCACCATTGACAGGTGCCCACAGAGGATCTCTTGTGTTGGTGAGGGTAATATCGAATACCTCCGGTGAGATGGTACTTGCTGGAACAGCGGACCAATAGCAGGAGGTACCGAAAGGCGTGGCGAGAACGATAGTACAATGCATGCTGTGATATTAGAAACGGTTTCAGGAATACGGATGTTTAATTTGTGGCGTCCAGATAGAAGCGCAACAAATGATTGGGATCGGGTGAGTAAAGTTGCTCTATTGAATAGAACTCTGCAGTGGTGGACATCTCAGTTGACGCGGCATGCTGAGGGTGCAATAAACGTACGGCAAGAACACGAGCAGGTGCAACCATCTAGTACACCTGTTTCATGGAATGCATCGATATACTGGCGATTGGACCGCGTTTCGAGTCGAGCTTACCAAGTGGCGGTGATTCAAAATGCGCCAGCCTTTGCCGAATTATCTTGGCTCCTTGCTTACATTTCACAGGATATGCTAGTCCCGATCCTTTACTATATTTAAGTGGTCACTACTATACCTTCAGACTCTCGCTTTCCGTGAGTTCATGCACGCGGTTCTCAGTTGCCACAAAGCGGCAGACTGGTCACCGCTCAGCGGTTTCCTATCACCTTCCCTTCTTCCGTCATTCTAAACGCATTCCCGTCATACGATTCCAGCACGGTGACCGTTTGACCGGAGTTCATTTGGTAAGAAGCACTCTAGAGCATCCATAGTTAGCTGAATAAGACTTTGGTATGTATACAAGCACGAAGTCCTTGGGCGAATCGAACATATATTGAAACTAGATTGGAGGTGCTGCGAGATGATTGATGAGGCTAATTTGTACGTTATGTTGAATCCAGATATGGAACTTGTGCGGCAGGGCATAAAACCAAAGAAATTTGATAGTCAGGTATGCAATGCTAGTAACGGGCATTTCTGGCTATTTAATGTGCTAATAGGCTCCTTGTGAGGCGTGTTGGCTATGTACTTGACAAGCGGGATTTGCGGAAGCTGCAGATTGAGACTTGGGTATGTTCGAGGCGTGTTCCTGAAGAGATTTTGCTGTGGAGTGATAGACGTCGTTAACTAGTTGACACGTAGACTCTTCTACTGATAAATTGCATGTTCAGAGCAGCATCAACTTGTGCCGCAAAATGTTGTCGAAATTCTCGGGGGTCGTCGAGTGCACCTCTTGCAAGGATGCTGGCGTATTTTCCAATAGGTCAATATCAGCGACAATATCGCGGGATAGATCTGTAACCCATCAACGCCCTGCCTCATGAAAGCAAAGCTTTGAAGTCTGCTCACCGATCTCAAGCCAAAGCGTGGTGATAGTCGCGTGGAGCTGTATCAATTCACTGTCCAGTGCATTCGGTGGCACGTCTATCGGGAAGCCTCCAGCTTGAAAGTCGTAGCTTGCCATGTTTCGCAACCTCCTATGCGTTTCATAAGTGGCGCCTACCGCATACACCTGTGTATTAGGTGAGTGTCGTGCTATTGCTGCGGTATATCCTCATATACTTACCTTACCATCAAACTGCTTGAGGACGAGATCCCCGCGGTCCAACACGACGAGCCAACTGGCGTGCAGCATAAACGCGTTGCGCGTGGAAAAGATATTCGCCTTCGTGAGAGACTCAGTATATCTTCCACTGAAGAACACGTTGGCAAGCTCGACGAATCGGTTCTGCGACGACAGTCAACATCAACAACAGCGACGCAAAAGGCTCTCCTGCTCACGAAGCGCTCTGGATCCTGCGAGATGGGGATGATCTGTGCGATTGTTACACCTTCTATGCGTCCAGTCAAGGCGCAGATGCGTTCGTGGCCCCGCTCGCCGCGTTGAAGGACCTGTTCAGGTGGCCTGTTCAGCAGCGGCCCTCTCAGCACGTTTAGCGCCTACCTTGTGTTCCAGCTCACGCATCATGACCCATTCTGTAGTGCGGCCATCGACCTCGGTGCCCTCAAGCTCGCCGCACCAGTTGTTGTACCAGAGGAGCTTTTTCAAGTACTCTTTGCGCTTCCCAATCGCTGAAGAGTCCCATTGGGATGGTATCAGCACACGCTCTTCTCTCACGGGTGTATCGTGACGAACGGATAAGCACAAAGTCTGCCAACCAACTCGACATCTCCTCATTCAACGCCTCGGCCTGTTCCTCCCACGGATCGGGCTCTACAAATCCGCCGCATCCGCACACGCAGAGGACGCGGAAGCCCTCGACCCTCAATGTGTGGACGCGTTGGGCAAGGCTCGCGAAGAGGAAGTTGCTCAGTGCAGTGTGGTCGGCGCAGTGGCTGAGGAGTGCGGAGAGGATGGAACGACTCGGATGTGAGACGTCCGGGCTGTTTGCGAGTGCAAGGAGGAGGGCGGTCGGAGTTGACATGAGCCGGCGCTGAGATTGAGGAGACGGGTAGGTTGTCCTGTCTTGTTGTGTATCCACGAGATGGCAGAAGATGGGCGATTTCGAGCTTGCCTTTGATGATTTGGCTTGTTCAGTTGCACTTGAGGTCACGCAGCTTTGAGGCAGGCAGCAGGCAGTGGGACTGTCCAATGAGATCTGGCAATTATTGATAATATGCTATTCTTTTCTACAACGGGGGGATGGACGGAGGACGTGGAGGACATGGAAGGGAGCAAGCGGTGTTGCATTGATGGCGCGTATGTCAAGGTTTGAAGCGGAGTATTTTTGCCACCCCCTATCTGATTGTTTTCTCCCGGATCGCGAGGAGGTTGATTTATTTGTTTCTAGGCTACTAATTAAACATAATAATGTGGCTTGCTTCGTGTGTGTTTGTCCGTTTCATGGACCAGCCGTGTTGACGGCCTCTGCTGTTTTGCAATATCGAGTATTATTTCTGCGGGTTCAGCTGGCATAACTCGCATTGGAAGTGTATCTGTAGTCCTTCCAAATGTGCACATTCTCTGTGGACAAACCCGCGTCCATATTAATATTTCTCCAATGCTGATGGATAAGGGATTGTCTCGACAACTAATTTCTTATCTATCGATCTCTTAGCGCTTCTGGGAAGCGCCAGCTCGGGAGACGGCCCTTCAGCTGACCCCACTAACAATGACCGGCATAACCGCTCGCTCTTACTGGCGAACGTATGGGACCTCAAGCAAACAGACACAGCAGCATTGGCAATGCCACATGCATCTCTATGCAATACCATGCCCATGCGTTTTCTCCGTACCTCCGTACCTCCATCAGTCAAATTCGACCGGTCAAACGTCGCACGTCGTTCGTCCCCAAGGCCGCACTCTTCATCCCATCCTCCCCATCATCTCCTTCTGTCGCTCTTAAACTTTTCCCTTTTTGTACACGATGAGCCTCCGCCTCGTCGTCGTCTCCGCTCTCTTAGGAGCAACTTCGTTTGTCTCTGCCACCCAAACGAATACCTCCCGGCCACTCGTAAAGCGTGCCAACGGCGTGTCTTGGAATCCATGGGATGCCGCTTATCAGACCTTTGACTATGTAGTCGTCGGCGGTGGCCTCACGGGCATCACTGTTGCAGCTCGCCTCGCAGAGAATCCCTCAGTGTCCGTCCTCATTATTGAAGCCGGCCGAGATAACCGATGGGATCAGCGTGTACAAAATATCTACACATACGGACAGGCTTTCGGCTCCGAGCTCGACTGGTCTTGGCCCATGGACCATGGTCGCAAGATTGCGGGGTAAGCCACTCGACGACCCATACCTCCAAGTCGTGATTAACCCTCGTTCGTACGATTTATAGCGGGAAGACTCTCGGTGGCAGCTCTTCAATTAATGGTGCAGCTTGGACGCGTGGTTTGGATGCACAGTACGACGCATGGTCACAACTCTTGGAGCAGAGCGAACAGAATTTAAATTGGAACTGGGCTAGCATGTTTGAATACATGAAGAAGGTGCAGATCAAGTCGTCCCAACCGCGTCTCGCATACTGATTCCACACAGTCAGAGACATGGTCAGGCCCTAATGACCAGCAGCGCGCAAAGGGTGCAGATGGTGTCGATGCGTACCACGGTTTCAATGGTCCTGTTCAAGTCACCTTCCCAGATGACATGTATGGTGGCCCTCAGCAACCTGCTTTCGTCCAAACGGTTCGGTCCCTTACTGGCATTTCAAAATGTCAGGATATCAACGGTGGCAGACCTAACTGCGTCGCATACACCCCAAACGTGAGTCCTGGTGCTTGGTAGCCCCTAACGGCTCTGAATCCCCTTAGAATTTGAACTGGCATGATAACGATTATCGTTCGACCTCAGCTGCGGCCTATCTCACTCCGGTCGAATCCTGGCGCACAAACTGGCTTACCCTTGTCAACCATCAAGTTACTAAGATTAACTGGGCGTCGGGTGGGACCAAAAAGACGGCTCAGGGTGTTGATTTCAAGCAGGCAGATAACACCGGCCAAACTTATACCGTCTATGCCCGCAAGGAAGTCATCCTCGCTGCTGGCGCAATCATGACTCCAGCACTCCTTCAGCTATCCGGTGTAGGGGACCCTGCAACACTCAATCCTCTTGGCATTCAGACCGTGATCAACCTCCCCACCGTTGGCAAAAATTTGCAGGAGCAGACCATGACTTCGCTGGGTGCACGTGGTAATGGCTTCGATTGGGGAGGAAGGGGGCCCTCTGATGCCATAGCGTTCCCCAACATCAACGAGCTCTACGGAAGCGGAGCCCAAGGCGCCATCGACGACATCAACGCCAATTATGCGAATTGGGCACAACAACAAGCTGCTCATGGGGCATCGGCTGCAGCTTTAACTACCATCTTTGGCATCCAGAAGGACCTTATTGTCAACAAGAAAGGTCGGTTTGTTTACGTTCAGATCACCAACCACAAATCCTAATCCTCATCCATAGCCCCTATCGCCGAGCTGTTCTACGACACAGGCTATCCCGACACGATAGGTGTAGATGCCTGGCCGCTCCTTCCCTTCAGCCGTGGTACGGTCCGGATCCGCAACAACGACCCCTTCAACTACCCCGAGATCCGCGTCAACCCATTCAGCATCGAACGAGACATGCTCACCCAAATTGCGATGACCCGCCTCATCCGTCGTTTGTTCCGCACCGCTCCCCTCTCCAACCTCTCGACGGGCGAGTCCCGCCCTGGATTCAACCGTGTACCCGACGACGCCCAAGCCGGCTCAGACGCGAACTGGCGCGGCTGGATTTGGGATAGCTTTAATGCCGTCTCGCATCCCGTCGGGACGTGCGCGATGATGCGGCGAGACCTCGGGGGTGTCGTCGATGGTCGTCTGCGCTTGTACGATAGCGCGAATGTGCGCATCGTCGACGCGAGCGCGATGCCCACTCAGGTCTCTGCTCACCTGAGCACCACTCTCTATGCCATGGCAGAGAAGGTCGCCGACATGATTAAGAACAATGTATAAAATTGTCACCGCCTGTTGGACCTTCGTGCGTCGAGAAAGAGCAACCACGAGTCCATATTTCTTGTGAGCTTGTGCTCCGTTCCACTCTTTTAATTGCAGATCGCGGCATTGGGTACGGACTACTCACCTGCTTGCCTTGCGTTCACCCTCTTTTTGGTCGCACTTGACTTCTAATGTTCAATCCTTATTAGTACGGATATTAATTGACGGTCCGATATTGCCATTAGCTACATCTTCTAGGCTTATTCAGGACTTCAACTAGCGATCATAAGCTTCTGGTGAGATACATGGAGAGATCGGAACAATAACAGAGATACAGCTGGAGAGACAAAGACGTGGCGGGAAGTCAATCAATCAATCAAAAAAGGATTTCCAAGTGTCATGAACAGGCCTCAGGAATCTGTGTGATACCCCATAAAGCTTCCACCGTGCCGATTCCGGCCACCCGGAGGACCCGAAGCGGGCACCCTGTGTGAGGTCTGTGCCTGAGCCTGGATCATACTAAACGGCACACCCACGCCCGTACCCACGCCCGCCATCGAACCAGTCCCGATCGGATTTCGGCCCTTCCACATCGGCAGAACAGAACTCCCATTACCCATACCCGAACTCGTTTCATAGTATGGCGCAGTTGCGACGTTGGTATTTACTGACGTGTGGGCTGGAGCAGAAGACCCGAGGTAGGAGTGGTTTGAGAGACTTGAAGGTGCTGGGGATGGAGGAGGACGCGAAGTGCTAGATGATGCAAAAGACGAGAACTGCAGCAAGCTTGCGTATTCTTGGGTGCATTGGATGAGGTTTTTGAGCGTATCGACCAGGCGGGGATTGAGCGATACACCATGCTCCTTTGCCTTCCTAAGCATGGCCGCGACGTTTGCTACATCCTACAGGAAAATAGTCAGTAGCTTTCCGACGTAGCTGAGTCGAAGGACCAACCTTTCCGAACGCGCTTGCGTTCTCGTAAACCTCCGGACCATATGCCTCCTCAGCGCCACCATCAACAAGCGCCGTCACACCCTCTCTCAGCCTTGTGGTAACGTCCTGGGCGCGATGCAAATAATCCTTCCCAGTGGAACCGACAACCTCTGAGGCGCGGGGATCATCAAAGAGCACCTCGACCTGTTCCCAAAGGTCCATTGCGAGCTCTGTACTCTCTTGCAAGAGACTGAGCGTCGATCCATTGACGAACCGATCCTTGTCTGAGCCGGCGCTATGTGGCGGGTTGTGCATGTTATACAGCTGGCCCAGAGACCCTTCTCTCGAATGTATTTCAGAGGATTGAGAGTGGTTCGAGTGGTGTGTCAGCGCTGAAGGTGGCCCATGGAGGTGGGCAGGGGATGGTGTCGCAGAGGAGGTAGAGGGTAGACTTGGGGATGGCAAACCAGTGGGATTGCGCAGTCCAGAACGAAGGTTGAGGGCGACCAGACTGGGAGGATTAATTGATAACGGCGCGACGCCGCCTACGGTACTAGTCAAGCCCATAGGCATGGTCCTCCCAATATGAACATCCTTCGTACTAAATGATCCTGCATGCCTGCGATTATTCAACCTGGCAACTCGAGCGGTGGGAGGGCCGATTCTATGTGTGGGAGTTGTCGCTGACGCTGGTCCTCCAACTCCCGTTTCCTCAGTTTCTGAAATAGGACGTATGTCCCTCGCGATGGCCCTTGCAGCGTCCAAAGACGGTGATCCGCTTCCCCCAGAAGTAAGAGGCGATGGAGGGCTCAGGGGGGGCGCTTCCTTCGCGAGCGCAGCCATAGCCTCCATATGCGGGGCCATGCTCTGCCATGAGTTCGAAATCTCCGCCATGGACCCATAGAGCATGAGTAAGAGCGTCCGGCTGTACCGCACATCGTCCGCACCAGCCAGGACTTTGAGGTGTATCTGCAGTACACCTACGACCTTTGTAAAGACACTCACACAATCCCTGCATGCTTCCAGGACGCCTCGACACGCAGATGGTGGGGGTGTACCCCGTAAACAGTGGTTGTCGAATCGGTCCAGCGCACCAATGAGGGTCTGCAAGAAGTTTGGAGCGGCGTAGAGGACCTTCCATATGACACTAGCAAGTCGGTCGTTGATTGCGTAGACGGCGTAGTGGTGGAGCGAGGTATAGATTTGGGAGAGCGCGAACAAGATGCCACGGCAGGCGTCGACTGTATTCAGCAATGATGCGGGTACAGCCTTGGAGATGGTTGATGAAGGGAGTGTGGAAAGTCGTTTAAAGTATCGGTTTCGTTCGCCATCCATCGCGGGTAGCGGTGACGCTCGCGGTGACTCTTGGAGTACACGGCCGGGTGCCTTTCGAATCGTATCATTGCTCGAAATGGTTGAGCCATTGG
>Ga0307515_10008002_pt1 | contig 20736 bp, 21 predicted proteins | sample 17_EM_MG_FD_194513 | JGI IMG/M metagenome (GOLD analysis project Ga0307515, IMG submission 194513) | Populus trichocarpa ectomycorrhiza microbial communities from riparian zone in the Pacific Northwest, United States - 17_EM | ecosystem: Host-associated > Plants > Roots > Unclassified | place...
CAGCTGGACTGTCGATCTTGGGATGATGCTGTACTTGGTGTATGCTGTACTCGGTGTTAACTCATGATTATGGCATGGAGAGATAGAGAGGGATGACTTAACTTCGTGTTCTTAGGTGATGGTAGTGATGAGCACAAGAAAGAGAGAGATCAGAGGAGATCGGGGAAATCATCATGAGAAACTGGGACTTGAGAAAATTTTGTGTGCCAGTCAATTGACCATCCCCGATACGGCAGGTACGATTCCCGATCCGGCGGGTAATATCACCGATACGGGGTCTTCTAAACCCAATCAGGCAAGTCGTACTCCTGATTTCTCATAGCCGCTCGTATTCTCCATATCGTTCTCATCTTCATCCCCCATCTCCCTCTTTCTTGTCCACAACTCTACCATCATCACAAGAACACAAAGTTAAGTCATCCCTCCCTATCTCTCCATGCCATAATCATGAGTTAACACCGAGTACAGCATACACCTAAGATTGTCTGTCGTCCCTTCATTCCCACGATTCCGAGTTGACCCCTGAATGTAGCTTCAGCTTCCGGCGTACCTCCCTCCAAATCGACCGCCTCCAACTACTCCTCCAATCTCGCTCGATCATAGCCTGCAAGTGCATCTCCAAACTCGCTCGGTCACAGCCTCAGAGTGCATCTCTGAGTTCACTCGATCTCGGCCTCCAAGTGCATCTCCACACTCGCTCGATCTTGGCCTCTAAGTGCAGCTCTCAGTTCACTCGATCTCGGCCTCCATGAGAGCTTCAAAGGTGAAGTCACCTTGTCACATTCCCACGGTTTCGAGTTAACTAACCGATGAATAGAGTCTCAGCCCCTGGCGCGCCTCACACCGACTGCCTCCAGATCGACCACCTCCAAGTACTCCTCCAATCTCGCTCGATCATAGCCTGCTACAAGTGCATCTCCAAACTCCCTTGATCACGGCCTCCAAGTGCAGCTCGAAGTTCACTCGATCTCGGCCTCCAAGTGCATCTCCAAACTCGATCGATCACGGCCTCCAAGTGCAGCTCCCAGTTCACTCGATCTCAGCCTCCAATTGCATCTCCAAACTCGCTCGCTCACGGCCTCAAAGTGCATCTCTGAGTTCACTCGACCTCAGCCTCCAATTGCATCTTCAAACTCGCTCGATCACGGCCTCGGAGTGTATCTCCGAGTTGTAGATTGGAAGCTATATAGATATATAGATACATAGATGAGAATACAACCTGAATACATGAGTTTTAAAAATCTTTGCACGATTAGTAGTAGCTATGAGTTCCAGGCGCACCAGCAGCGTTCCCAACGGAGATGTTGTTTTTCCCAGAATGCTCTACTGTGATTCGAGGTGCTCCCAGACGCTCACAGGTTTGTCGCTGGCGCTCCCAGGTGCTCTGCAATGGAACGTGACCTGTCGCCTGGGCAACAGGCAGCGTGTAATTCTCCGTCAGAGGGTACGAGGTTCCGTCAGAGCCGTCAGAGCTGTCCGGAACACCCGGGTGTTTCAGACGGAATCCAGGGTTGATGCTGATGTGGCAGCTGGAATCTTTTCGTTCTGAGGCTAAGGGGGGTCTCCCAGCTGCACTCGAAGGACCTCCAGCTGGTGAAGTACAGCTGGAAGATGTTAGCCGATTGAGTGGGTGGTTTCCTGGCAGTCCTGGAGGCACGTTTGGTTCACCTGGAGGTGACAACCGTTCTCCTGGACACTGCGGTGGGGGGATCATTTGGGACCTGCCATAGCCACCTTGGTGAAGGTCATATCCTTGCCACTGTGGCCCATAACTTGGAAATCTTTGGCTTGCGCTGGTGGTTGGTTGCAAACTAGGTGTCATGTTGAATGGAGAATGGTGATAAAACTGCAAAGCACCTAGAAATGGCAGCTGCGCAGAAGGGAAATCTTACCCTTGTGGTGGATGATACTGATTGGTGTGTTTACCAAATTGACTGTATTTGTCAGTGGCAGTTCATGAACTATTATCTGATGATACTGAATTATTGACATGGCATTGTTGCAAGGCATATAGGCCACCTGGTGGAGCAATATTTGCTGTCTTCGGTGGAGATAGATTCGTTGACATGCTCTTGGGAGAAAGATCATGATCACGTACTCTTGATGCAAGATGCGATGTTCAATTGATAGGGGTATGGTTGAGTATATTGAAGGTAGTAGTGACCTTCGGCAGAATTAAGGGCTTCCTATACCCCATTCTGTCGTCATGAAGTGTGGTGTTTCACTACATCTTTGATCCAATGAACCAACCTGGCTGAGAAAAATACTCCTGAATCACACATATCCCGCTGTTCATTGTTATATTCTTGAATTTGTATTCTAGAATATTGCATAGATGCTCACATTCCTATGCATCCATGACTTTGAAGATCATAGACGGGATATGATATGATATCTCTGGGAACCCAACATGAACTATATCCAGTGTGAAGGATCGCATGACTAGGGATTTAACACATACGTTGTGCATGTACGATCTTGCAACCTCATTCGATCGGGGACCTGTGAGTCGAGTAGCAACAGTGATGCTTTCGAATGATCTCCTTGCCTATACATCATTGTTCTCCTCAGGATCCATGCTCTGGTCAATGTTTGTTACTGCAGCGACCATCCTACCAACCAGCCAATCGGCTTTCGATGATCACTCGGCAGGCATACAGCCAGTTAGGAGACTCACCGATTCATTGTATTAAGACGATGTACCTTCATTATCAGCTGCTCCGAGCCTCAAGCAAAGTTATATCTCACAATACCGCAATCATGTAGTGCAAGGCCCATTGTGGTGATTGCATTGATGACAAAGAAATGTTTTCTTCTCTGCTAACTATTTTCAGCAGACTATGTGCATGATTAATGAGTGGGATGGGATATATATATGCTTCTTTATGAAGAAAACTGATCATAAGGTAACTGTATGTTACCCCTCCCCCGCATTTGGTGGGGTGCGATGCAGTTGTGAATGTGATACACTAACGTGAGTTAGGTCGCATTTGAACCAATATATCTTAGGGTCTCACTCAACCCCTGAAGCATCATCGAGATTCATCCAAATATGTGTTCACTTACCATTTCTCCGATAAGGTCAGCACTCGCTGGACTTAAGCTATGAGCTTTATCTGCAAAAATACATCATTCAACGAGAACCAGCTCGAAACTCAGTCTCGACAATATCAACCTATACCAATGAATGAATGGCTATTACCTGCCAGGATATTGCCACATGCGAACCGGGATCGACCCAAGCCATCATGATTCGACTTCAGTTGGAGCACCTGAATATCCATTGATCAGCTAGTCAACAAATGATCCACCCATAGACAAAGAACCTGGTACACCACCACCACCTAACGATACCCCCAACGAGGAAACCATACAACCCCAGAATCCTGATCTGACATGTACCTTTGATACAAGAAAGACAAAGGCTCATAGGCAGGTAGTTGCATTGGAAAATGCGGGTGGTGAAGCATATACCAAAGCAACCGGATTGTACAACAAGTATTGCAAGTACTCAGAAGAATTGAATCTATGGCATCGATTCCGGTCAGCACAGGACTTCTGCCACATTCAATAATTTACCCAGCAAACAAAGAGGTGGATAGATGAACATCTGTGCAATCCACCGGACAACTTCAAAATCGAATCATTGCAATCAGCAGAAGCCCTGCAATATCTCCTCTCTAAACTCGATTTCGGCATTGGCAATGACAGCTGGATTCAAGATCATTCACATATCTTTTGAACATTATACTGCAGGGATATTTTCAATTGTAGACAGTTCTGTCTCACGCATCTCCCAATATGGGGGCATCTCGATTTTGAACTGGTAGGCCTCACAGACTCAGACGGCTGCCAATTATACTGGGAGATGAAAACGGGTGATTGGTGGTTGGATATGCAAGATCAGCTTCCTGCCCAAGCGACAATTGTGCCAGTCATTTGAGCATCAGACAAGACTCATTTGACCTATTGTTAGGGCAATCTGCATGCCTGGCCACTGTATGTTATGATTAGTAACATTCGAAAAGATATCCACTGGGAACTAAAATAGTAGGCTCAGTTTCTTGTTCGACTGATCCTCTGTTCCCCTACTGGTCCCAAAAATACTGACAAGGCATGGCATTTGGCGGTTGGAACTGTCCTGTCCCCACACCAGAATCTTGACATAACTGGTCCCTGCTTAAAATGGAATTGTGCTGATGGATGCTAGATACAATGATATCCTGGTTTGGCTGCCTGGGACAGGGATTATCCTGAAGAAGTTATGATTGCTCAACGCTCATATGGCTTATGCCCGATGTGTGAAATTCCTAATCGTGCGCCGATCTGGCATTCCAAATTTGTACCACTTGATAAGTCAAGAGATCAGCTTGGGTACTCAGAGCTACTGGACAAAGCCAATAATGTTGTTATGTACACTCTTGGTATTCATCCAATCCGGAACCTGTTCTGGCAATACCATCTCTACAATGTCTCTTGGCTGTGGCAGCCTGATGAATTGCATCAGCTGCTCTTGGGTTTAGTTAAAGACTTATTGCACTGGCTGCTCATATACTGGAAAGCTAGAAATGTCAAGAATCAATTTGACTATTGATTCACATCCGTACCACAATATCCAGACCTCCAGCACTTCTCTAAACCATTCGATTTGGTGAAACGCAGCTCCTGGCATGGAAACGAGATCTGGGGCAAGATCACAGCACTGGCAGTGAATTGCGCTCCAATTCTGGACTGCTCCAAGGATGACAGGAAAACTGTGGCCCAAACAGCCTCTGATGAAATGGCAATGGGCGCAGTGTGGGCATCATGTCAATTCTTTCTACTTGTTAGCCAACAGAATCACTCTGACCTTTCTCTCACAGCACGAGACATGCACTGAACTGATTTTGCAATAAAATGTGTTCTTTTTGAGAACAGAAAATGTGGAAGTCTGCCAATGCAGAGGTAGATGAACTGTTGGCAATAGAATCCCATCAGTCACGAGAACAAAAGATTGATTAAATTCATGCTGCAATAGAGGTACAGATGTACAGGGCAGAAAAGGTCACTACAATAAATCAAACATAATGTCAGTTGCACCTGAATATGGCCTGACAAGCAGCAACCAAATGGTTGGATGCCGACCGACAGAGGGTAAAAGAGCGATTGGAGCGCGAAATCCATCAGGTGACACCTGTTTAATGTAAGTATTTCGATAAATTATTCAAACATTATGATAGACAACTCATGCAGGAAGTCTGGGCTAAGGCAACTGGTCCAAGAAGCACATTTGCTACAAAACTGGTGCCAATGAAGATTGCTGCAGAAGAACAGATTTATGGGGCAGAAAACATGACTGCTGACAACAGTGTTGAATTTCAGGTGCATCGATCCAATACTGAGACTCAAGACACCACCTGGAGTATCACGGATACAGACTATGTTATGACTCTGCTGGAGAGCGAGATTTATGGTATCACATCGAGTGAGAAGATTCAATTTGAAGATGGAACTGTTCGTCCACTTGCTTGAGTTTGAACTCCAGTGGTAGGCAATTGGCATTCAGCAGCTCTGGAAACCCATGAAATAGCGTGTAATACATTCTGGATATCCAAAGACACATCTTGTGCGCCATATATCAGAGTCAATTCGGCAAATGGGTTCTGGCGACAATTTCACCACCAATATGTCTGAACGGCTACATATTGGCAATGTGAAAGAGGCATATCGATCTACCAACAAAGTCAATAACATTTGACAGATGCTCATGCACAATGGCCTGTGTACCGCTCATGACAATATGAACAAGACGCTATCGTATCTTGCCCTACAAGGCTGGTACGATATTCATTCTGCCAAAAGTTTTTATCCTACTATGTGCTGCCGATACATTGCGACATCCTCGCAGAGCCCATCGTTTACACCTCCAGCATTGTCAGGAACAGTCATTCTTCCGCCGTGTATCACAACCGCTACATCATTTGAGAGAAACCGATGTCCACAGAGCGCACAGAAGAGTCAAAGTATCCCCACTCCGAGATGCATCTGAAGATTTGGGAATTCCCAACTTTGGACAGCTGTTGCGTGCACAAATTGATGAGGACTGTGGACACGGAGTTAGTGGATTGGTGCCGTAATATCATCTAAATATACTCATAGACAGCATAATGATTAAACTTCAGAATGGGCTGTTGTTCTACCATCCACCATTTCACTGCCCTACATTGGTTGAGCATCTGGAACTTGATTGCAAGGTAGAATATACCCATGCCAATGAAGGGATCATGCCTGATTCTCATAACATCAGGGTCCAATATACAGATAGTGATCTCGATAACACTGTCCAAGGCTAAGTTCCAGCTTTTCCAGTATTTTACTTTTGCAGGACTCCACCGAATCAGATACTGCAATTTCCGGAGTGCCTGCCCGCGAGAACCATGATATAAATCATGTCTCAGAGGGGCAAAAATACTGAACATTGCATATTACATCCTGAAGCTCAAGAATATGCGGTGGCGATTCCAACAAAGTACAAAGATCCACATGATTGTGCTGATTGTATTGACGGGTTGATCCGGGTTTGCAAACAGACTGATAAGATACATCTTGTACCTGTTGGAGCAATTGTTGGGCAGGGTCATTTGCTGCGACAGAATTCTGCATCAGATATAATCGATAGCCTATGGCTTGTAAATGATCATGAGGATTTAGATACCTACTGGACAGTATATTAAGTTACAATGTCTGAATCAAGGTGTGCAGGAGAAAGATAGTAAATTGAATTCTACTATTTGATACAAACATTGTAATGATCACACCTGGAAGGTATGGCTCCAGGTTCAACGTGCACCGGAATAGTCTTGGTGATGGGGCCAATACTCCCAATAGCTCCACAATTTGCGCCTCCTAATAGTTTGATTTTGTAGCATTGTGAAGCCAACTATGCACTCTTCAGGAGAGTATTGTACTCTGTGACCCAATATCCAGAGCATTTAGGAGTACTGGTAAAGTAATCTCAGAGTACCTCAGAGCACATACCTTTGCATTCAGCCTATCAGGGAGCATCTGAGAGCGTTTGGAAAGATCAGTGTGGCTGTTCAGAGTTGCTGAGTCGTTCTGTTATGACTTCCAAACCATTTTACATTGTGCCGATGTCATCACCGTCTGCCGCAGATACACATATATATGCGCAGAATTGGTGGGGAGTCAGCAGTGGATCCCACTTGAATATCTGAGTCGGAGATATGCTCTCCCGAAGATCCAATTGTCTGCCTTTCCTGCTGAATCTTAGCCAGCAATGTTCAACATCATGAGAGTGAGGCATGGTGAGATCTCGTCGCGGTGGCAGTGCTAAAAATAGGGTTCAGACTATGAGATTGACAACAGTCATGATTTGGGCCACCGCCACCCGCCTCCCGCCACCCACATCCTGCCACCTGCCTCCCACCATCTGCCTCCCGGTGAGTGGCTGCTGCAACTCAGCAAGTCTCTCGATGGAGTACCCACAAGCATGCATGGGAGCATATCGTCAAGTGAGATTGGTAGTGTGTTGCCTCTGGAGAGTGTACTTGGGAATGTGCTAGGGAGTGTGCTTGAGCACATCTGGAGAGCTTGGGAGCATGCAGTGAAGTTCATTGGGCAGTTTTGTTGAATGCAGCATGATTAATAGTATCAAGCGTACATAGTCACATGCGTATCATCATAATCCAGTCAACACACAGGTCCATAGGATGTCATAGTGCCATGTGTCAAATATGGGATGGATTACTGTCCCAGACACAACGTCACTATCAGATATGCATCGCGTAAGGTCATTTTTCCCGGTGAAGCCTAGGAGCACCTCGAATCATTGCAGTGCAGTGTGGGAAACAGCAGCTTTTATGGGACTGTTGCAGGTGTGCCTGGAGTTCATAGCAACTACTTATCGTTCAACAATTTTTAAAACTCAAGTTTGCTGTGTGTATCCTCCTCTATGTATCCATGTGTCTATGAGTCAATATTCCCACCCATCTACACATGGTACATCTGGACTGGCTGTAGGCAGTGCTTGAGAGCAATCCGACATGCACCTGAAGCTGTTGATCAAGTGAACTCAGGGATGCACTTGGAGGCCAGTGTCGTGCGAACATAGTGATGCACTTGGCGGCTGTAATGGAGTGAGTAAGGAGATACACTTTCAACCACAGATCATGTTAACTGAGAGATGCACTTGGAGGCCGTGATCAAGCAAGTTTGGAAATACACTTAGATGCTGTGATCATGTGAACTCAGAGGCCATGATTCAGCAGGGTTGCGATGCAGTTGAAGGCCACGATTGAATATGATTGATGGTGTACTTGGAGGCGGTCGATGGTTGGCACACAGGGTACTGCAACTCTATTCATTAGATAGTTAAATGGCAATCTGGGGAATGTGACAGGGCAACTTTACCATTGAGCTCTCATGGAGATCTGGCTGGTGGCGGTCAATCTTGCAGAGAGGCATGCCAGAAGCTGGAGTTCCAATCAGGGGTCAACTCATGATCATGAGAATAAATCGAGCACTAACAATCTTGGGAAGATGTTGTACTCAGTGTATGCTGTACTTGGCACATACTGTACTGGATGTATGCTGTAGTTGGGGTATACTTTACTTGGTGGATGCTGTACTCTGTGTTATCTCATGATCATGACATGGAGAGATAGAGAGGGATGACTTAACTTTATATTCTACCATGATGGTAGAGTTGTACAAGAATAAGAGATAGGGGAAGAGGATGGGAATGATATGGAGAATATGAGTGGATATGGGATATCAGGGGTACAACTTGCCAGATGGATTGAAGAATGCCCCAAGTCAGTGTTCCTACCTGCCGGATGGGGTGTAGTACCTTCTATATCCTGAATGGTTAATTGCCTTGCACACTAAATTCTCATAAGTCCCAGTTTCTCATTGTGCTTTCTTCCAACTCCTCTCATTACTCACTTTCTCCTCCTCATCTCTACAATCACCTAAGAAGTCAGAGTTAAGTCATTTCTGGCTATCTATTCATCACATTATCATGTGTCAACACCGAGTACAGCACACTCCAAGTACTGCACACACCATGTACAGTACACACTGAGTATTACATTCATGGAGTACGGCATACACAGAGTACTGCGTACACAGAGTAGACCATACAGCAAGAACTACATGCACTGTGTACAACATACACTGAGTACTACATACACCGCATACTGTATACACCCGGTACTTCATATACTGTATAATGTATACACTGAGTACCACATACACCAAGCACTATGTCATCCCAACATCGACTAGTATCATCTGGCACCCAGCCAGTTTCTCATTTCTGATCTCTGATCTCTCGGTGGATGTTGTTGTGTTCAACTCACTACATTCCCACTATTATTAATTAACCAATGAATAGAGTTTCACCTCCAATTGTGCCTCCCTCCCAATCTACTGCCTTTCGATGGACCACCTCCCAGTACTCTGCCATTCTCGATTGATCATGGCCTCCAACTACTTCTCAAACCACGCTTGATCATTGCTCCCAAGTGCATCTTTGAGTTCACTTCAGCCTGGCCTCCCAGTGTATCTCCAATCTGACTTGATCACGGCCTCCAAGTGCATAGCTCAGTTCCCTCGATGGCTGGCCCCAAGTATATCTCCATTCTTGCTCGATGACATTCTTGATGTGCATCTCTGAATGAAGTTGATCTCAGCCTTCAAGCACATTTTGAACCTCTCTCGATCATGGCATCCAAGTACATATGTTTGTTAACACGATCACAACATTAAAGTTCATATCTGAGTTCCCTCAATTGGCGTCTCCAGGTGCTCCTCTGAGTACACTTGAGTAAGGTCTGCCGCCAGATTGACTGCCTGAATATTTATATTGAGACATAGATTGAATATACATGCCGTATTATGATGTAGTGAATCTTGTGACTATAACAAAGATGACAATGATAGATGAAATACCTTGGAGTTATGGAACCTTAAGAACCACTGCTGTGAGAATATGACTCCAAGACTCCCACAGAGCAGCTCAGAGGTCTCAGCTGCTCTTGAAGTCTCTGGCAGATCTGCACAGAGGTCCCAGTTGCTCCAGAATCTGGCTATCCTATATGTCAAGTATTGTAGTATCCTGCTTGTGCCTCCATAACTGCAGGTGGTTTGAAGAGCACCAGAGAATGCTCTTCCACAGACTGAGAGCACTGTGCCCAGCTCCTGCGGATCCTACAACCTTCTGGAATCATTGAGACGCACTGGTGATCTCAACCAAAGCAGCTTGGAGGTTTGGGTGTTTCTTGTGAATCAACTTATATTCTGCTGATGTCTCATGTGAAGGTATTTATTGTCACTCTCTCAAATTGACTCCTAGCTATATCTCCAAGCAGAGGTCCCAATACTCTCTGAATGGCACCAAGATTTCTGGGATACCAGACTTGTATACCATCCAAGTTACCAGACACTCTGGACAGGTATAGATTCATCTGTGGTAGCCAGCCATATATTGTTCCCCATACTCGCATACTCATTTGTATTAATAGATTATTGCTAACTATAGACTAGACATTTTGTGGAGGTTGACAGCCAACTTACAATCAGCTCTGTTTGTTTAAGTGTATACATTATACCGGCTACACTCAATTGGCACTTTCGTTTTTAACTTTACATATTATCCAAGGTTATAGAGAGGTCATATTGCATATGAAGTTCAATATGTTATTTCTATCACTAGTAAACTTACTTGGCATTCCTCAGTGTGTACTTTATATTGATTACATGGAATTCTGTGCTCTACAAGAAATGACACAATTGCAAAAATCAACACAAAGTACTTATAGGAGTATAACCAAACTATAAACAATATTGCTATCCTGGGTAAGTAGTAACTACTATTGCAGTCACTGCTTCAACTGGACTCTTCCATGCCAAGCCAAATCCTATTTAATAGATATTGAGTCAATAACACATAAACTAGAAATAGCATACACAGAAGTGTGGGGTAGGTATATAACCACTCAGGTACATCAGCAAAATGTATTTTAGTCAGTGGGAGCATCCAGAAGTGTGTGAAAGCAGGCGGAGTGTGAACTTAAAAGTGTCAATTTCAGGAGAGAATCATAACCTCAGAGGGCATTCCAGCTGGCCTTTGGAGTAACTGGGATATCTGATCACTGGTATGTGAACACCAGGGGGGCAGTTGTGATCAGGACAGGAGCACCTGGGACTGTCGCCCAACCCATGCAGAGATCCCAACAAACTCATACGGATATCTGCGCACTTGTTGGATATCGAGTTGGAGGGCTGCTGGCATCATCTAAGAATCTCTGGATGTTAAGGAGCAATGTAATACCATCCACGTGTCATGCATGGGTCATTGTTCATTATTAACTGGTAAATGATACCATACTACCAAACAGTCCCATTCAACATTCTATTGGTGGCATCGCTACAGTACGGAACCCAAGAAGATGGGAGGTGATTCAACAATGAAATCAGGTAACACTGAAACAATGAACCAACTAAGTGATCGAATGATATCAATCAAACATTGTGTCATGGTCATCCACAACATCTCCCTTCTCATCAGGGCTGCCAGACGCAAGAACGCATCATTCATCGACTGTGCAAAGAAGCTGCAGAATTTCCTTTGTATTTGCAAATGATTCGGGCCAGGCGAGGGGGTGAAATTGAATTCCGATGCTGTTCGGCTTGATTTGTGATATCTACAAGGTTGGAATTGAGATGTTAGCTAGCTGTGAATCAAAATGGAGATTGAAAGGCAATGTAATGGATTGGGGGGGAAAAGAGGTGCGCCGCCAGGAAAAGAGGAGGGCCTGATGGGGGCATGCAGGGTGAACGAACAGAGTCCAGATGTTGATCGAGGAGTGCGGAATGAAATTGAAGGGCGCGAATTGAAGCACACAAGCGAAGACAGGCATGTAGGTGCGCTGATCAAGCAGAGCAGCCATCCATTCAGAGCAGCGCAAAAGGGGTGGGTGGGGAATAGAGTGAGGAATGAAGTAAAGGGGAACCTGATTGAGTTCGAGGAGGGGATTGAGGAGTGCTCATAGTCGACAAGAAGCACTGACACAAGTGGAGGTACGGAGCGCTGAATTAAATACTGCAGTGCAAATCCAGGCTGCGGAGCAGCGATGGCGATTGAGGAGTGCCTATCATAGCGGTGGGGCATGATGGTGGGGGGGGGAGTATGAAGCAGCCTGCCAATGTGTAATTGATGAGAGCAGTGGCTTCTGCAGCCATACAATCCATCACCATGGAATGGCAAAATTTACCTTGATCTTCATCTTGAGACAACATAACTGTAACATTCTTCCCAGTGGCATATTCAGACAGCACACAATCAATAGCTGCGGCCCAAAGCGCTAATGACTGCAATGCAAGAGGTTGAAAGCATTGAGATACGATCGGCTGGCGCCCCAAGGTAGTGGTGGTTAAGCAACATTGATTGTCGATTAGGTCCAGCAATTCCATCTGGGTGAACGATAATTTCTCATCATCCACGACCCTCAAGAGATACACATTGGCAATCAAGAGGTCCTTAACATGTATTCGAAGCTCAGTCTCTAATCCAAAATCCAACCGATACCTTTTGGCAATCGTTTGAAGAGCATCATCTGCCAATTGCCCTCACATCGTACTAGTTTTAGTTTTAGCTATGTATATTTTGAGGTTAAGTCATCATCATAAGTCCAATGGAGAAGCATTGAACAGAATAAACACTTACAGCTTCTCAGGTGCGCGGTTCAATTTCAAGAGATGGACTACCGGGCAATCGACACCTAGATGGTGTACCTACTCAAGCACCTCCTAGTGCCTGCTGACAACCCTGCACTTCAAGCGCTAGTTTCCAAGCATCATCAACTATCGAGTACATCACATCGGAAATAATTTGCCATGGAGTCTTTGCCAAAATTAGTGCCTCCGAGAACTGTTTCACTACCTCAAATGTAGGCTGTTGGTGTTGAGGAATGTTGAGATCTCCACCGGCGTTTAGTTGGTGAACTGTCTGGTCCCCACCAGCCTCCGGAAAAGGGACTACTTCAGCAAATACATGGTCAGACTTGCCTGATATGTTGATGGTTGACTTTTGGGGTTTGCGCAGCAGTGGTGTGACAGCCCCGGCTGGATGTCACGGATTGGGAAGTACAGTGTGTGAAATGACAGTATCAGCATGGCTCTGTTTCTTTTGGAGTGGAACCCTTGTATTTCATAATGTCCTCTAGGGGCGCGGCTGGGGAAGATGTAGGACCTTCTGCTGGTGGTTGAATTTGACTTCTTTGATCTGAGAAGACAATGTGGACTCTCTGGAGTCGTCACTGTCGTCTTGACTGATCTGGCGATCGGTATTGCTGTGACCCTGCTTTATAAGAATCAAACCACAAACATTCACCTTGTCCAACACCATACTCGAAGGCTGAGTTGGAAGTTCAAACATTTGACCGCCAATGAAGATTGGCTGAATTCTTGAATGAGTGTCCAAGTACACTTTCAAGGGGTGCTTTTTGATTTTTCTGTGAATAGTGATTCCTCACCAGGCTGGCTGTAGGTTCCATGTTATGAAGTGAAGTTGGGGAATGTAGATTCAAGTATATAATGGTAAATATAATGTGAAGTTTCATAGAATAATGGGAAACTAGGGCAATGAAGTAACACTCAGTAGAGCAGGATGCAATTCGAGCTGAGCCTGGAAAGTGTCCGGAAGACACTTCAGCAGTTCATAGGTATATTGTTAATGACGGTTCTTTATTGTGATTTAGAAAGCATCAGGTGCACCAGTTTAGATGGATTCATCAGGCCCCCAAATCTGAATGTTAGCCCATGTATCCAAGTACACTATTGATACAAGAATTCAAGGTTGGTTGAAGCCATCTAACCTAGGCTTGAACCAGACACACCTGACGATCTCGACGCACCTGAAGTACTTCAGACATTGACATTGTTGTATTACTAAGTCACTATTGGTGCCAGACGTATGGGATACTGAGATATGGATTGATCATGATTGCCCCTGTATAGGATTGCTTCGAAGGTTGTTCATTCGGCCTCTAGTTTGAGCATTTGCGAGGTGACTGCATCGCTCAGAATTGTCAGTGTGTTGATGAATCTGCGCAACTTGGTTTGATAGAGTTGGGACATTGGTGAATGGCAACCGTTGAAGTGACATGGATTCAAACTGAGTTTGTTATTGACAATGGAAAAATAAAAATCTCTGAATGCAGTATGCCAGTTGAAAGGACACCCTATTTTCATGATATTCTGTTGTTTGAGGATTCTGCAGCAAAGTTAGCAGTCAATTAGACATTATTGTGTGCAGAATATCACTGTCAGCATTCTGTGTCTGCTGAATCCACAATATGTATTGCAGTCAGTGTAAGACACAGAGTTTGGGTTTACAAAGGAGAGATTCAATGTAGATAATAAATGGTAAAGGTAAGATGAAGATTTCAGGGGTAATCTAATTGATCCCAGTGCTTGTCAATGCCAAGATTGCAAGCGAATTGGTCATACATAGTTACCCACATTAAGATGCTGCCCAAAATATCTAGTAAACACCACACCATTAAAATCACAAACTAATTATGAGTCTCAATGTTGACTTAGGATTATTATTGCGGTTCAAAGCGGGGCATAAGGCAATAGGACTGAATCGTGGGGCTAAATCTGAAAGCGGAAAGACAAATGATAGCAGGCAGCTCCAGCCACGTTGAGCTGCAGCGAGCATTGAATTTGAATGCTGGATTCAATCTCATGTAATGGCTGGGATTACAGGCTCACCTTACATTGACATTAACTTGCACTCTCAGAAGCCACCTTTTCTTAACTCTAGCTTTGATTACAATTTGTTGTTACTGCCCTCGTGGGATTGAATGTTGGCAGATATCAGATATCATCTGTTTATGATTTCTCACCAACTGGGGTGGTTCAAGATATGCAGTGGGCACGAGCTGCTGGTCACCGAGTGAGTCACTGAGCAGAGAATGCCATTCAGATTCTATCTCCTCAAGCACTGTCGATTGAAATCAGGTTAAATGATCTAGTTTAAGATATAGCATTTTTCACAACCGAAACATTCAACTTTGTCAAAATGCAAATAAGACTGCATCAGAATCATTGTGAATTTGAGCCTGCCTGAGGATGTGTGGTATACAGGTGGGCGGGAGTTGCCGGTCATCTGTAGAGTCACTGAGCAGCCACAATCTTCTGACATTCTCAGTCTGAAGCTGCTGCTGGAGTATGGAGCCCGAACGACTCAAGCTGTTTTAGGATTTTGGCAATGTAGGTCTGAACATACTTTATAGTCAATATTCAGTTAAGTGTGGTTACCTATAGCCCAGGGCTATGCATCTAATGAAAGTGTGTGGTGGACACCATCCTCCAAAGGATGAGTTGACATGGTGCATGACAGTTATGGGAATTTAGCGGCGGCCTTCATATACTGATCAAATATAGATTCTAATATTGGTTGTGGCCGAGCAGGACGAGCTGCCTGCATCTGAACGTTTAGTTTTCAAAAGATGACACTCTGAGTGTGCTGAGAGCCACAGTTTCAAAGTATTCGGAAGAAAGAAATATGCTTCCAATGAAGCAAAATTAATCACTAACCAGTAACGCCCAGTGGGTATGGATGGTTTAGAGGGGTGCCTGGTGTGTGATCATATGATAATAGTGACTGGTTGTTTGTCCAAATTGGCCTTTTGGACAGAATATGGGTGCAGTGTCAAATCTGAGATGATCAAACTGGACTGGAGAGTGGATCCATGGTGTGCCCGAACTGCAATCCTAAGTGAGGAAATACTCGGCCTCATATTTTTCAGGTAAGCCTGCAATACCCAAGCTGTGTCTTAGGATACAATACATCTACTCAATATCGCCTAGACAGTGTTTCTCTCCCAAGATAATTGCCGATATGCTGTGCTGGATCAGACAAATGAGAGTCAAGAAGTGATACCGATTCTCTTGGGTAATTGAATGTAAAGAATTCAACAATATTGACTTAGTGAGTATCATAAAGTCTTTTGTAATTCGTGTCTCGGGTGCACCTGAAATATACAAGTTACAAATACTGTGAATCACACTCGGAGATTCCTGTGAACCTGAATACCCAACTTCCGATCTCACATTTCGGTTTCACAATTCTACACTGAGTATATACCATCGCAATGAGGAGTGCCTGCAGCTTCAAAAGATACTCGCAATGACCAATATATTGTACCACTGAACTTGACTTAGTCAATGTTTTCCTGCAACAAATGTCACTCTATCTCCACCATTACACTGGCGCACCAGCTTTCCATCACAGATTAGATCATCCAAATGAAGCTTTGTATCAGTTTACAAAATATCTGTTTCTCATTGACTTCATCTCATATCTGTCACTATAATCAACAAACATGTAATGGAATCAAATGCTAACCAAAGATTACAGCAATCCTCACATGCATGATGTACTCCACACAATTTGACTATTTTGCATTAGGTGGTGAGATTGTGTTGTTTGAATGATTAAAGAGTCATACATTAAGTTGACTGTCCTGAAGATTATCATTCATCCTCACCATCTGACGGGACGATGTCTCATTACTATGTAAGCTGCGGAGTATAGGCCTCACCGCCCTCTAAAATGTGTTATACCATTAAGGTTGGAATGTCTGGTCGGTTCATCAGGCCATACTGGAATCTCCTTTGTGCCACTCCAGAGAGCTGGTGAAGATCACTCGCTCTGTTATCGTAACCACTGGGTGAAGTTATCCATAGCCATGTGTCTGGAACTCTGTTTTGCCTCAGCCAGACAACCTATGCAAATACCTACCACTGCTCATTCATTAGCCTGAATTTCTGTGTTTTTACCACATGGTTTGCTTCAATGAGATTTAGGCCTGTCCGACCCACTTTTGGTGTCGTTAAGAACACAGAGGGATTTGTTGAGTCTTGGAAAATAACCTGCATTTGGGTGCACTAAGCATCGCCCAGTTCCGCATACATATAGAAAATATCCCAATGATCAATGTAAACCTTCATGAGCCGCCACTTCAAATGACAGACTTCACCAGTCAGAGGTCAAATTAGCACCACATCCTTAAGAGGACATGTATGATGTATGGTACTTTTGTTACTTTCAGGTTCATGCAGGAGCATCTCATTTGATGCTTCGTCCTTGTCAGGTTTGGGAGACTCCGCTGGTGCATAGACAGGCATTGCCACAAATGTGTCTCTCAGCCATGGGGAAATTGAAGAATCTGCCCAAGAATCGAGTGGCCATTCATCGTACCATTGCGCTGTGGTCTTGATGCAATCCTCAGTGTCTTACGATAGCAATGAGTAATATGCTAGCTGCCATCAATGGATCCTATTAGCTTCTGAATGACCTTGTGAAGTGTATCATTCCACAGGGGTCTTTAGTTTAGTGTTCACATTCTCAGTCCATTGGAGATCAGCATACTGTGCATTCTACTTTGTAATCTGAACAAATGGTTTCCCATTCCCAAGTTTCGAATCTGACCACCCCCTGATCGTTCAGGGCTTTTCAATTTTGATCATCCTATGTATGGCATCTTGTTGAGCGGCATTTTCTTCAGTCCGGATAGCATGCATCAATCTCTTCACCGCAGAATGGAAAGCCTCAGCGCCACACTTTTCTCTCATAGTATCATCCTCTGGATCTTCAGGTGCACCTGACAATGGCCGCATCATCTGATACCTCCAGTCACAGAGTGAATGGAATTGTGGCATTGCAGTGAGTTGAAGCTTGAATCCAATTGTTGCATTGATTGCTATTCACCAGCCCACACAGTTTTTCGTCTTGTATCACTGTGACATATCAAACATCCCAAAACCCCATGTGCAGTGTGAGAGTTGGCCATTGCTTGATGGTTTCACTCTAGATGTTAAGGTATCATATGAAACAATGTGGATATTCCATCAGTTTTCCAGCTTTTCAATACCAGTGTTCAGATCCTTGTGGGTGAGATTCACATTATCCGCATCCAACAAGTTCACCTGTCTGATCTTGATCCCATATGTATTCTAGTTGATGACACTCTTAAATGTCACTACCACTCTAGGCATTATAACCACCAATATTGGATCTAGGGCTGAAGTAAGCATTGACTGCGCTAGAGCTAGAGTTGTCAGCATCTCTAAAAGGTGGGGATAAACTGAAATCAGTCTCTGCAACAGATTACATTATTGTTCTTTACAGATAATCCCGGGACAGTCACTCTGAGCCAGATGCACCCATTTGTCCAGTGTATTCCTACACATAATTGACTACAGTAATCCCACAACAATGTTCTCTTGTTAGCAATTTGCATGAGACAGCCACTACCATCGAGGTAAACATCTTCCCGAGGCCCATTTCAACTGCCACCAGCGCTCCTGGCATATGTGAATCCCAAACGCATCTTCTCACAATGAACCATATTGCCCAAACCTGGCGCACCAGAATCTTGGTTCAGGGTAGGCCTCAAATTGAATACATGTTGCCAGGGACTTGGTTGTCGATCAATTGGCCAATCAGATGGGCATTCCGAAACTTAACCACCTCACCAAGACAAACCTGTTCAAATTCATTTTGGATTGTGATGAGAACAGTGCTCAATGCTGAACTGGTGATAACTGAGTCAAGGGCCGCCTTGCCATCCACTTGCTCCTGAACCTCCCGTGCACATTGGTCAGTCTTCTCTTCATCCTCAATGACCTTCTTCATTTGCTCTGAACAACATTGGGTTGTTTGGCTCATACTCCGGCACTTATGAAATTCATCGTGATGTTAGGTATTTCACAGACATGTGTTTGCACCCAATAAATATATGGAATATAATCTATTGTATTCACTCAATCAGAACTTACATTAATACTACTACCAATCCATTTCCCACCTGCCATCTCGTCCTCCACAGAATCATTTTCATCAGATCCATCAGAAGTCAAAGTAAGCTGATTAGCCGTGGGGCATAACTTAACCGTAACAAGGCTAGTGGAGATCATTTTTGCTGGTCTAATTATGTGGTCTGCAATATCCTTCCCTGTAGCTGCCTTTATTTCTACTATCAATTGTTTCAAATTGTGTCACAGTTTCAACCTGAAGGGAATACAAAGGCAACTGTTGTACAAAATCTGACCATATAAAGGGTCATTCATCATTTGCCAAGGTGCAAATAATCCCATACACTCATTATCCAATCCTTCTTGTGTCAAGGTGCATTTGAATATTGCTGTCAGACAGTATGTTGATTTTGGGCTACAATTTTTTTTGATGAAATCATTCAGCTCCTCCCAGTGCCTCGCATCTGAGTACGAGGCTTGGAGTCGCTTGCTGGGTGGATGGTCTTGGTTGCTATTCAGCACATGACGAATCACAACCCTGAATTGTGTATTTGCCATCTCTCAGATGTTTCCTCACACATTCCGGAATGCACAATGTTTATCCATGGTTGCAGGTCGCTTGATGCCTCATCTTTCTTTGTTACTTGCGTTCCGGACCTTGCTTGCACATTTCTTCCGAATCATTTCAACCCACGGTCACTGAATCCATTCCGCATTATCAATAGTTTCTAAAGGCAGCTGGTTCTGAAATGTCACCAAACGATATGCAACTGCCATCTCCCAGTGCAGCGGTCCATCTTGAAGATGTGTCGGATGGTACTGTCTCTGGATAATTGACTAATGCTTCTTCTCCCGAAACCAAGCCACCCATACTTTCTTTCACTGGTTGAAGGTAATAAAGTTGGGCTGAGCCATGCTTTTGGCAAATTGCTTCAACGAGAATTCTGTTGGCTTCAGGCTGATTGGTGCTTTCCCTTTGGTACCACCAGTGTCTGATGAATTTTTGCTCTCATCAGCTGCATTGTATTTGTCGTAGGAAATGCCTAGGAATGGGGGCAAATATGATATCCCTGCAACATCTGTTTTGGGTGGTTCCGAACCTGGCTGCAATTGTTCTGTTGGATGGCTTATGTGGGTTCTCACATGTGTGACAGAAAGTAGTCCTTGTGGTGTAGAGGCTGAAGGTGTGGGCCAATGGACTGGATTGTTTTCAGGTAATGCTGGTGTTGAGCTGATTGGAAGTACGGATATCACTATGCCAAGGACTATGATGTAACTTGCCTCTTTTGTAGTTAGCACCATTAGTCATCGATCGACCTTATGTCGATGTGACATGTCTCGTTACACCATACAATAGACACACCTTCGCATACGCCCGCGCACACTCGACTACTCGAGCACACGCCACCGTACAACAGGTTATGAGCCTTTGCGTTTAGAAGGGAACCGACGATCAACACTTCCATTTTCGTTTGTTGAGTGGAAGTCAACATCGTCACGGAGAAGCGTCCACACAAGCTAAGCGATTACCCCGCATTCCGCCGTGTTTCTGACGGCGGCTGCTGGACGTCTCCTGTAGAGTCCGAGAGACTACTATAACTGACGATTGCCATACAAGATTAGGATTGCGCGAGATGAGTTCGATGACGATCACAATCACCAAGTTCAATGGCACGAACTATGCACAATGGGCAACCGAGATGGCCCTACTTCTCGAGCAGAAGCAAGTGTACGGTATCATCAAAGGATACGACGACAAGCCGGAAGAGCCAGCAGCAAACGCGACCGCTACAGAGAAGGCCGCTTTCAAAGACTGGATCAATCGCCATGGTGTTGCCAGATCGACTATCCTACTGGGCATGGAGCCCAGGATCCAAGCGGAATACACGGTCGTCGACGATGCGAAGA
>Ga0307515_10008003_pt1 | contig 20736 bp, 2 predicted proteins | sample 17_EM_MG_FD_194513 | JGI IMG/M metagenome (GOLD analysis project Ga0307515, IMG submission 194513) | Populus trichocarpa ectomycorrhiza microbial communities from riparian zone in the Pacific Northwest, United States - 17_EM | ecosystem: Host-associated > Plants > Roots > Unclassified | place...
GGGGTGTAGGTACTTTTCTATATCTCTTTTAGTCAGATTTTCTTTAAAGAAGAGGAGGATTGCCTTTAGGGCTTTTCTGCTAGTAAAAGCCTAATAAGTCCTTTTTATATATAGTTTTTTCTACTTCTAATAGAAAAAGAAAATAACTATACTAGTCTTTTTTAGCTAGTTTCCTAACTACCTTTTAGCTTAACCTCCCCAGAAATCTTTTAGTAAGATTAGTAAGGAGTAAAGGCGTAGAAGGATAGTAAAAACTAGCAAGGCTTTTTGCTTAGTTTTTTACCTCTAGTGTTACGGACCTTATAACGGCAGTAGTACGACTACTAAGAAGGGATATAAACGGGTTAGTTAAGATAGTATAGGAGGCGCTGGAACCGATTAAGCTATAGAATAAGAGGTAGCTAAGTTATATGGCTAGTTACGTTATAAGTTCGGAACGTAGGAACGTGGGAACGTAGGAACGTGATGTACTGACGTACTAACGTACTAACGTACTAAACCTTTACTATAGGGAGGAGTTATATATTTAAGGACGTACAGTCTCTATAGATAGTTTCTCTTCTTTGTAGTAAATCTTAGAATAATATTAGAGTTAATCTGTTAGGCAACTACTCCACCAGTTATATTTACGTTGTTGACTATTTATCGATCGGTAGTCCGTGTACTAATAAGTAATAAAAGAAATAAGGACTCTGTCTATTTAACTATAAAGAAAAGAAGCTATTTATATATAAGGTAGGTATCTAAAATAGGAAAGGAAGGGGGGGTATATAACTAAAACGGGGGTAGTAGTACACCCGAAATAAGAATAAGGATAGGGTAATAGGCTAAATCCAACCTGAATTAACACTATTCTATACCTATATACCTAGCCCATTAACAAGTCTACCGTAGTATTTCCTATAAGGCTTTGTTATACATTTACTACCAAGGTTATAGTAAAAGAAGTTAAATAACATGCCACTAAAAGCAGTAGCTACAACACCGTTAACGGCAGCAACTATATTAGGATTAGGTAACGACACTAGTATAGTAGATACTAACTCTTAACTAGTTACTATTAGATAGTTATAGGAAATAGTTAATTAATTAATAAATAATAAAAGGATATTTAAAGAAAGGATTAATAGGATCAGAGTAGCTAAGGTTAAGTTACCTTTAATTAAGCAATTCTTAGGGGAGAAGTTAAAACTTAAAGGATTTCTTACGTAAGAAGGGGTTAAGCTAGGGACGCCTATAGACTAAGTCGCTTACGCAGGATTATTCTTAATGGGAAGGGCACTTAAGTAGTTTAAGTCTTACCTTATAGAGGTATAAGAGTATAGTATAACAACTACTAACTAGGAGGTATAATATATGTTTTTAAGCTAGAATAGGTTTGCGAAACAGTTAATATAGATATTTAGACCTAGAGGCAACTACTATAGTAAAAGGAAAGCTTTAAAACCTAGTATAAAGGACTTTAGTAATTAAATATATAATATAATTCTAAATATTAGCAATATAGGTTAAATAGAATAATAAGGCGCTTATAGCACAGTATAAGTAAGGACTTAAAGTAAAAGTCTAGAATATAATTATTCTAATAGAAGATACGGATACTCTTAGGGATTTAATTAATTAAGCAATTAAAATTAATAATAGGATCTACTAAAGAGAGCAGACTAAGAAGGGTTAGGATAGAGTTTTATAGTTATATAAGGCGTAAGGCATATAGCGATAGAGTTAAAACTAAAAATTATAATATAGCGTAGAGCTAATAGACCTAAGTAGTACTAAAGAAAATAAGAAATGGAATAAATGACTATAAAAACTTAGAGGATAAGAATTAAGTAATTAAAGGTCTAAAGAGTAGAGGCTAAACTAGGGATCTTAGTAGTAAAAGACGTTTAGGCGGACTCTATAGCAAGAAAAATAGTTTAAAAAAGGAGCTTATATAAATTATAGAATATAAGGTTATTTTATTTAAGACTATAGAAGTAGGTAGAGCTACTATATAGTAAAGGGAATAAGACTAGTAGACGATATATACGTATAAAGGGATAATAATATACTACAAGGAATAAAGGAATATTTAATTAAAAGTTTTGCGTTTTATTATAATAACGTATACTAAATTTATAAGGACGCTAAATATAGCGTAAGCTATTAGCTACAGGAGCTAAAATTATTAAAGTTTAAAGGAACTAATAAACTATCTTATAGATTAGATATTAAGGACGATAAATTTAATAATAATGAGGTAATAAGAGTAGCTTACTAGGGGTATATAGACCTCGGAGATATTATAAAAGAGGTAAAAGATAATTCCACTATAGAATAGGGAATATTAGTAGGGATTAAGACCCTACTAGATATAATGTCTATCGCTTTATAAGACGTAAGAGAAGTAAAATAGCAAACTACTTTGGCACTTAATAAAGGTAAAAGGCCAAAGGCTTAAGATTCTTAAGACGAGATAAAAGACAATTAAGATTCCTAAGATGGGGTAAGATAAGCTTAAGGACCTATAACAGACGATAACCGATAGAGTAGGGTAATAGCTTAGTTTAGTGATATAAGAATAAGCTTAGGACGAAGTTTCCTAAAGGTATAAGATTCTTAAGACGAGATAAGTAAGATTTAAGACTCTTAAAATAAGATAAGAATACTAGAGTAAAACCTCATTATACCGTTCAGCTCGGTAGTGGGGGGTTTAAACGTTATACTATATAGAAACGTTATATTACGAGCTCACTTATTAATCGCTACAAGGGGCTAAATTAACTCTTCTCTCTATCTATAACTACTTAAAGAAGCTCGTAATAGTTGTCTACCTTACCCGTACAGCTCGACGGCCTTAAATTACTCTCTCTACCTTTATAAGAGCTGTAATTAGAGTCTTATTACTATCCTCTTGCTGCCCCTTATAGAGCTTAAGGCGCTTAAGTACATCTAAAGCCTTATTAAGCTTAATAACTTATAGCTTAACCTCCTTATCACTTTCTTTATCATCTAGCGCGTTATATAAAGCAATAATTAAGGCCTTAATTACTTCCTATGATATAAAGGCCTTAGGCTCTATTAAAGCGTCCTCCCTATTTATATTAATAAAGTTACTAATAGGAATTAATTACCTAATTTGCCTTACCTAGCTAAGCTGCTATAAATACACCTCTAATTTGGCCTTAAGCTAAGGCTCGCTGTACCCGCTTAGCGCACCCTAGGGGCCCTTACGGGGTCTAAAGATTGTTAAATACGTAAAGTAATTTATTACGGTTTAAGGGCTAATTTTATATCATGCTGCGATAGCCCACTAAATAGCCCTAAGTACGTTTATTGTCTTAAGGGGGTTCCTATTTTATTCCACCTAATCTACTATATAAGATAGCTAGTAGCGGCGGTAATAGGCTTTAAAGGTTCGAATTATACCCTAATTTAGAGGCTGATAGAGAGAGGTAACGTTTTTAGGCAGGGATTTAACCCTAGTGTTAAGCAAGCTGGCGCGCTCTAATATTATAAGTATACCCCCAGTATGGCCAGGAGCGGAATTAATAAGTAAGAGGACCTTCCTGCCGCCTATTAAGCCGTTAAACCACTTAATATAATTAAGGAATATTAACGCCGTTATCTAGGCCTTCTTATTAAACCTCTATACGAAGTTAAGACCCCTAAGGTTGCTGCACTACATGTTAAAATATTAAGGATTCTTTACTCTTTCAATGATCTATAGGGGTATAATATGGCTGCCGTCTACATTGCTATAGTAGACGGTTGTAATACGCTCCTTCTACTTTTTAGTGCCTAATTGCCCTATAGTTATAAGTTCTATATCCGGCGTAGCCTTATAGAAAAGCCCTGCCTTATCTATATTGTAGACGTCTTAATTTAGGTACGCATCTATAATAACCCTAAGCTCCTACATGCGCTCCTTAGCGCCCTCTATATCCGCTGACCTAGCCTTGCTGTATAGTTTCCGTCTTAATATTTAATTCCTTTTCTTAAGGTTATTAACCTAACCGCTTAAAAAGCTAGGCTGTTGTTAACCCTAATAACACGCTATTATATTCTAAAGCTTTATTGCTATAGCGCAAATAAGGTTGCCGGTAACGAGTATATTAGCAGCCTACATCCGCTGTTACCATTTAAATAGCGCTTCTTTAACCTTAGGATTGTTAGGAGCTTTACGCCTCTTAAAGCCCTCCTAGCCGCGTTAAAGGACTAGTAAATTAAGGTACTTATATTTAGGCTTTAAGGAGTCTAATATAATAGACTGTTAAATAGGGTGTTAAAATTAATTAGTAAAAAAGCAAGTAGTATCTCTCTAAGAATTTCTAGGGTTCTTATAGCAGTATACCCAGATCTGCTGCCTTTTGCGCTCTAAAATACCATAGCGGCGGAGGCGCTCAGGGTCGTCCTTAGGCTTCGCCATTATATAGGGCAAGAGGGGTGTTAAATTAATGAATATTGATGGCTGCGGTGCTGGTTTATAGGCTTAAGAGTAAGGGGTTAATGCTTCTAAAAATAGGGGTTTCAATACCACAATAGCTCGCGCTATACCGTTCTTGTATAAGAGAGCTTTAAACGTAACGGCGTATTAAATTTAAACGTAAGCCTTATAAACCTTATAGTAAAATCAACTATTTATGGCTATTGACCGTTATACCGTAGAGGAACGGTGTACTAAGATAATGTTAAAACGCGGCTTTACTATATAAAAGCCTAATTAGACTAAGGCTGGAGCCAAGCTTAAGAAAGAAGTAAGCTTAGGATTAAGAATCCTATAGGACTAAGATTTCTAGATATAAATAAGGACTACTAAATAAACAAAGATTAAGAAGTAAGAAGACTTTAAGAATTTACTTATAAGTGTTACGGGACTTACACGTTCTCACGTCCCTACGCGTTTTAACATTCTTAACCCGTGCTTACGTTCGTCCCAAAACACCTACGCACGTTCCCCTATAACCCCTATTTATACCTAACCTAGTATATAAAGAATCTTCTTCTTTATTTAAATGTCTTTGTATTAACTACGTATAGTTACGCGTACGTAGCCTTCTTTAATTACTACCCCGTTTAGTATATTGTATTCTAGCTTATGCCTACTTCCATAATACTATATTTAGATCCCTTTTTAACATACCTAGCGGGCCTATGGGCTACTGGTCGCGGAGCATACCTTTCTACGCCTATAGGGTAGATATAGGAGCTGCTAGCTGCGGGTAGACTAGGACGCTGGGGTTCTAAACTAGTACGATAAGATACTACGCCGATACGCCTGTAGAATTACGACCTGCTGACAAAATATCGCGCCAATACGCCTGCGACCTTAATAGCTTGTACCCTACTACTATTACAAATAGGCACGTTACTACCCCTTGGTTTGACTTGATGGCTTATATCCTACTGCTATATAAACACAAACACGAACACGGAAGCTAGTATCTTACTACTGTCCTACCGACCTATATATACTGCCCTACGTACCGACAAGACCTTGCGCCGATACGCCTGCGAAATAACCCCAATAACCCATTATGCCGATAAGCCTATGACCTGACCCGAACATAACTAGGTAGAGCTTTGCTCCCTAGACCCCCAAACCAACAAGCCTCATACCGATATGCCTACGAGATGACCCGTCGCTGGCACTGTACTGCTACCGTCTGAACCTACTGCCAAAGCTCTCTGCATTTAATACCTGAATTATCTTAAGCCGCCTAAACCTGTCGCTAGCATCGTACTACTGCCGCCGAAGCTATTTACATCCAATACCTAGACTGTCTTAAGCCACCCGTCACTTATATTATACTGCTACCTAAACCGACAAGCCTTGTACCAATACGCCTACGAGCTGAACACGACTAGGTAGAGCCTCGCTCCCTAGACCCCTAAACCCGTTGCTTGCATCGTACTGCTACCCGAACCTGTTAACAAGACCTTGTGCCGATATACATGCGAACCGACCCTGTCGCTAGCACCGTACTGCTGCCTAAACTGACAAGCTTTGAGCCGTACTGCTACATGAACCGATAAGCTCCGTGCTGATTCGCCTACGGAACCTGCGCTGGCACTATACTGCCACTAACAAGAACCTACCTATAATACGAATACTGCACCGCACTGATAAAAACCTGCTAAGAATATGCCTTACCACAACCACGAATACCGTACTAACCGTACTATACTGCCGTTTAGGACGATAAATACTGCCTAAAACGCCTATTTTAGACCAAAAATTGGGGTAATTTTTTAGGGGGACCTGGAGTATAGGAAGGGAAGGCTGTAGAGCTGCTAGAAGCGAGAAAGGGACTTATAAGCTTTAGCAATGCGTCTCTAAGCGGCGAGGATAGGAGTGTAGCTAGCGATAGAAGCTGGGCTATGCTTTAGGCCTGATAAGTTAGTGGCCTAACAATTAAACATAGAAGGATTAAACTAGAGGAACCTATATAATAGAGGACGTAGAAGGGCGGAGAAGGGCTGACAATTTTTTTTCCCCTTAGGGGGGTTTTTTTTCTGTATATATGATACGCCTCGCAGGAGCTTGGAAGTAAGGGGGGGGTACTATTACGGGACTCACACGTTCTCACGTCCCTGCGTGTTTTAACGTTCTTAACCCGTGCTTACGTTCGTCCCAAGACACCTACGCACGTTCCCCTATAACCCCTATTTATACCCAACCTGGCACATAAAGAATCTTCTTCTTTATCTAAATGTCTTTGTATTAACCACGCATAGTTACGCGTACGTAGCCTTCTTCAATTACTACCCCGTTTAGTACATTGTATTCCAGCTCGTGCCTACTTCCGTAACAATAAGGCGAAAACTAAAAAAAACTATAACAGAATTTAGATAGAGAATTATTGCATAGCAAGAATAGAAACTAAATTAGAGGACTAGTATACTAGATTATAGTAAGGACAGAGCACCTATATAAAGAATTACTAATAGGCCTAGGGCAGGCACGCTAAGAGCTAAGTGGCTTACTAAATTAAAAAGCGAAGAGGATCTAAGAATTCCTACTAGGTTTAAAGAACAATATATAAAAGGCTATTATAATGCAGTAATAAGAAGATACTTCCTTATGGATAAGCCGTATACACTCTAGTAGCTATACTAAAAGTAGTATAGATAGAGGCATAACGATAAGTGGGAAGATTTCTATATATAGTTGGATAAAAAAGTTATCTAGGACTACCCTATTACAGAAAAGGCAATAAGTTATATTAAAGGGGCCTTAATTATAATATTAAAGGACCTAGAGAAATGATTAAAGGACTAAAGAAGTGAGAGACGTATCTTAGTACCCGCGAATAAAGTTATAACGTTTAGATTACTATAATAAAGGTTTAAACTTAAGGATAAAAATAAGTTAAGAGTTAACCTAAAGCACCTAGCATACTATATATTATTATAGATCGCGTACATAGACAATATATATAAAATGCATAAGAATTTAAAGGAAAAAAATTGGAAATACCCTATAAGGATATATTAGGCGCTAGATAAGCAATAGTATAGGAATACTAGATATATATATAGATAGTATTTAATAGAAGTTTAAGAAATAGGCGACTTAATACTTTAACTAGGAAGATTCCTTACGGAAAAATGCTTAGACGAATAATAGTAGTGAAAATACCTAGAGAATACGTATTTATAGTATATAAAGGATAAGAAACGAACTAGGCATTAGCTAAAGACTAAGCTAAGTATATAAGTATTGAATAGCTAGTAGTTAGGAAAAGTAGAGGCCTATAGGACTAGAGGGAGCTAGTAGTAGAGCCTTAGACCCTTAAAGGAATTTAAGAATAATACCTAAATTTATAAGTTAACTAGTAAGATTAATAATTTAAAGCGCTAATAGATAGTGGAGTAATAAGGAACTATATCTTACTAGCGGTAGTTAAAAGGATAGAATTACCTTATAAACAGAAGGAATAACCTTACCTATTAGTTACAATTTTAGGAGATCTAATAACCTATAAAGAAGGGATTATTAATCTTAAAATAGGACTTATTCAGATAACCATTAAAGGAAGAAGAATTAAGATATCTTTTAATATCTTACTATTAGGATAGGATAAGGCAGTATTAGGGATACCTTAGTTATAGGAATATAATCTAAAGATCGATTAGATTATAGGATAGGTTAATATTAGGGATACTTAATAATATAAAATGCGATAGTAAACTAAGATAGTATAGTACTAAGTTAAAGCAATATATAAGGAGACTAAGCGAGGCTTAAGTTATATACTAAAAAGATACTATAAATATGGCAAAAAACTATAGAGCCTAGAAAGTAAAAAGCTGGCAAATTATATAGTATAGGACTATAAAATAGAATAGAAACTAGGAGCGAGTCTAAGGTTCTTTCTAACCTATAAGCTTACTTAAGAGGAGTTAAGAGCACTTAAAGAGTTTGTCTAAGAAAACTTATAAAAGGGATATATTAGACCATTATAGTTATTAACAGGTTATCTAGTACTGTTTATACAAAAAAACGGAAAACTTAGGCTATGCATTAACTATAGGTAGTTAAATAGCATTACTTAAAAGGATAGGTATCTTTTACCCTTAATTAGTAAAATCTAGGATTAAATAGGTAACGCGTAAATCTTTATAAAGATAGATCTAAGATAGGCGTACTATTAGATTAAGAAAAGGACCATATAAACCATTAGTTATGCAATTTAGATTAATAAATACACTTATAACGTTTTAGAGACGAATTAATAACGTATTAGAAGAACACCTTAATAAGTTTATTATAGTATACCTTAACGACATTATTATCTACTTAATAACTAAGGAAGAATACGGAGAGTACGTTAAATAGGTTTTAAAGAGACTATAAGAAGAACAGATGCTAGTAGTAATTAAGAAATACGAGTTCTTTACTAGGAAGACCAATTTTATAGAATTTATTATTAAATTAGGTTATATTAGTATGGACCTAAAGAAGATCGAAGCTATAGTAAATTAGTAAGGATTAGAAAATATAACATAGTTAAGGTTATTCTTAGGATTTTGCAACTATTATAGAAGGTTTATAGTACAGTGGTTAAAGAATATTAAACCCTTTACTAGACTTATAAAGAAAGAGGAACTATAGGTATAGGAAGACAAATAAAAAAAGGCTGTTTAAGGAACTTAAGGAGTTGTTTACCTAGGAGCTAATCCTTAAAATCTACTAACTAGGATTAGACACGGTTGTGGAAACGGATGCATTAGACTTTATATTAGGAGTATATTTACTATAGAAGTATAGAAATATATAGCACCTAGTAGCATACTATAGTTAAGGGATAACACCACTAGAATTAAACTACAACGTCTATAATAAGGAGTTATTAGGTATAGTTATAGTACTTAAAAAATAGAAAGCATTCTTATAAGGCATAGAAAAACTATTTATAGTGAAAATAGATTATAAGAACCTAATGGGGTTCCTAATAATAAAAGAACTTAACTAGAGATAAGTTAGATAGGTAGAAATACTTATAGAATACTATTTTAAGATTTAGTATACTAAAGGAACTAAAAACGCAAGGGCAGACGAATTAAGTAGAAAGGCTAAACTATAGAATAGTAAGAGACTATTAAAAGCAATGCTACGCAAAAATAAGGACAGATTAATTAGGTATAATTACCCTAAGCTAGTAGCAACCTAAGAGGATAAAGAACTAAAAAGAGTCTATAAGACACCTAAGAGCTTTTAGGTATAAAGGATACTAGAAATATAGCTAGAAGATCTATAGATAGATATATACAAAAATTAAAAAGTAAAGTATATTCTAAAAAGCATAGCAGAGCATTTTATAGAAGATTTCTATAAGGGAATAACTTAAGGATATAATGGAGTAACGGGCTTAGTATTAAGACTTTAAGAAGAATACATTATTAACGGGATCTAGGGTATAGCTAGAAAAGTAATAAAAAAGTATCTAAATTACTAAAGGAATAAACTAACGAGGTATAAGCTATATAGAGGGCCATAACCTATTAAAATACCGGAGAGACTATAGGAGGTTATATTATAGGACTTTATTATTAAGCTACTAAAGTTAAAAGATCCTATTACCAGATAAGAGCATAATGCGATTTTAGTAATAGTAGATAAGTTAATTAAATAGGGCTACTTTATAGTATGCATAGAAGAAATCTTAGCGGAAGATGTTACTAGAATTTATATTAAAGAAGTGTTTATAAGATATAGAGCACTAAGTAAGATTATATTAGATAGAGATCTAAGATTTATAGCAGTATTCTAAAAAGTATTCTTAGCGGAATAAGAAGTTAGAGCAGTAACTTCTATTATATATTACCCGCAGATAAATAAATAAACGGAAAGATTAAATTAGACGCTAGAGCAGTATCTAAGATATTATATTAATTACGTACAGAATAATTAGGTATTGCTATTACCAGTTATATAGTTCGCATATAATATAACACTATAAGAAGGAATAGGCATATTACTATTTAAGGCAAATTATAGATATAAGCTAAGGACATCGTTATTACTACGGTGAGTAAAGAAAATAAGTAATATAGCTAAAGAAAGAATAAAGACACTAATAAATCTTTATATAGACCTTATAGAATTAGCGAAAAAGGTATAAAAGAGAATAAAAAAGTACTATAATACTAAGAAATCTAAGGGACTAGATCTTAAAGAGGGGGACAAAGTATAGTTATTATATAAAAAATTTAAAAGCTAATAACTAAGTAAGAAATTAGACTATGTTAAACTAGGACCTTTTAAAATTATATAAAGGATTTTACTAGTTATATTTAAGTTAAACCTACTAGCTAAAATAAAGATCTACCCTATATAATATATTATAATACTAAAACTAGTATACGGGAATATTAAGCCACTAATTTATAAAGTAGATACGTATAAAGGATAAGAAGAAGATAGATAGTAAGTTTTAAGGATTATTAGTTATAAGGACGTTAATAATAAAATATAGTATAAGGTTAAGTGGATAGGCTATAATAAGACTACTTAGGAACTACTATAGAATTTAAAAAATGCTATAGGAAAGGTATAGGAGTATTAGAAAAAAACGGGTTAGGTAATATTAAGAAGGAGCTAAAGATAAAGGGATTAGTTAAAGGTAATAGATAAGCTAAATTACCTAAGGGATCTACCGCTACTACTGGCCTAGAATAGTTATAAATGTCAACTATTATATACGGAACTGTAATAACTGCTATAGATCTGTAATCCTATAAGATAAAACCCTAGGACTATTAAAACTACTCCTAATACTAAAACGCCCCTAGCAGTATATTTTTATAGACTTTTATAAGCTACCTATAGACTATAACGGATACGATATAGTTATAATCCTAGTTAATTGCTTTGGTAAGCGCCTATTTTTAATCCCCTATTATAAGAATATTAATATTAAAGAGGCAGCCTAACTATATATCTACTACGTTTACTAAATCTACGGACTACTAGATACTATTATATCTAATTATAGGCCGTAATTTATATCGGCTTTCTAAAATAAGTTTATCTAAATCTTAAGCATTAAGCTAAGGCTTTCTATAGCATACCACCTCCAGATAAATGGTTAGACGAAAATTATAAATTAATACTTAGACTAGAGACTTCGGCCCTTTATTAACTACTTTTAAGATAACTAGGCTAAACTGCTACCCCTAATAAACTACGCCTAAGCGACTCTACCCTATAACTTTATAGGATTTGCCCCTATTTAATTAGAAATGGGCTACTTACCCTATTTAAGCTTTAACTAGAAAAGACCAGAAGGACCCCGGACTGTATATAAAAAACTATCTTATAAGGAGGCCTAGTGGTACGCTAAGCGCTTAGAAGAAGCCTAGACAGTAGCCTATATAAATTTAGAAAAGGCCTAGAAATTAATATAATAGTAGGCAAATAAGTATAGGCGAGAGCCTAATTTTAACGTAGGAGATATAGTCTGGGTTATAATAAAGAACTAAAAGATAGAATGACCTAGCCGTAAGCTAGACTATTAGATAGTAAGACCGCATAAGGTCTTTAAGAAGATAGGTAACTTATATAAAGTAAAGCTTCTAGATTTAATTAAGGTTTACCCTATTTTCTCTCTAGATAAACCATAAAAAGCCGTAAACAACCTATTGCCTAGATAAAAGAATAAACCTCCCCTATTAATCTAAGTTAATGGCAACAACAAATAGGAAATTAAAGAAGTATTGGCCTATAAGCTTGTAAGGGGAACATTAAAATATCGCGTTAGCTAGAAAGGATACGACCTAGACCCCACTTAGTACCCTATATAGAACTTTATAGGTAGTCCCTATAAGCTTTAGAAGTTCTATAGCCATTACCCTAATAAACCCAGACCCCTAAAGTACCTTAATAAGTAAATAGAGTGCTAGGATAGCAAAGACAATAAGCTGCCTATTAAGTATAAAGATAAGAATACCTTATGGATATAATATAGATATACAAAGCCTAAGGGCAGGCTTTTTTAGAGGGGAAGGCGGGGTAATGTTATAGCGCTGGTGGAAACTGGTGGAAATTAGTAGAAACTAGTAGAAACTAGTAAAAACTAGTGGATTGTAGCTAGTAAATATTAGTAAATTGTGGCGGATAATTGCAGATAATCGTAAATAGTTTTATATAGTTTTAAATACTTACTATTATATAACCAGAGGATTATATATAACATTAAGCGGCGCTGCCTTCCGTCTCCTTTCCTTTCTTTAGCTTTAAATTCTTGTTTATAGACTACTAATTATATAGGCTTGCGCGTCCCTCTTACCGTACTTATGCCTTAATTAACTAAGTCGATAATAACTGTAGTATTTCCTACAAGGGTTTATTATTTATTTACTACCTAGGTTATAGTATTAATAAAGTTAAATAATATGCCACCTAAAGCAGTAATTATAACGCCATTTACGGTGGCAACTACCTTAGGTTTAGGAGGAGATACTAATATAAGGGATAATGATTTAAAAGTGGTTATAATATACCAGCTTAGAAGTATTATTAAAATAACGCTAATAATTAGGCACTGCTTTAGCAAATATAAGATATAAAGAGAGAAAAGATTTATAGGGGAAAAGTATAAACTTAAAGAATTCCTTATATAGATAAAACTAAAGATCTAATATAAAGGATTTAAGCTAGTAAATATAAGTAATTAAGTGGTATATACGGGGCTGTTCTTAACGGGTTAGGTATTAAAGTAGTTTAAACCCTACCTTATAGAGATATAAGCTAATAGGTTAGTAATCGCTAATTTAGAAATATAGTATATATTCTTAAGCTAGAAGGATTTACTAGTAGATTAATATAGATATATAGAGATCCGGAGTTAGTAGTAACGGCTAAGGGAAAGCTGTATTAGCTTATATAAAAGGGATTGGTAATGGACTATATAACGCAGTTTTAGATACTAGTAGTATAGACTAAGTAGAACTAGGGGGTGTGTAAGGCATATTGCCTAGGTATATAGTAGGGAGTAGGTAAGCCGAGCATAAGTTATAAGGAGAGTCGATGGGAGAGGATAATATAGTAAAGAGTATGGCAATAGCCTCGTACAGAGATAAACTAATAAGGAGGAAAGGGCTGCAAGCCCGAGGAGCTTATAAGGGGGTGCTAAGCCTAGCCTTCGGCTAGGCCTTGGCTAGCCTAAGAGCTCCTAGGCGATGCAGTTAGTAAGGGGCCAAAAGATCCCTTATAGGGCGTTAATAGTATAGAAGAGGGCTAAAGGCTAAAGTTTAAGCAACTATAATATTAATGGACAACCTAAATAATATAAAAGAACTTATTAAGTAAGCTATTAAAGTAGATAACTAGCTAGACTAGAGTAACAAGTTTAGTAGAATATAATAAGAACTAACATATATAAGAAAGATATAGTAGGTGTTTAAACTATAGTATAGCGCAGAGCTAATAGACCTAAGTAATACTAAAGAGATAAAATTTAAAAAAAAATAAAAAACTATAAAAACCTAGAAGTTAAGGATTAAGCAATTATAGGACTAAGGAGTAGAGGCTAAACTAGGGATCTTAGTAGTAGAAGACGTTTAGGCGGACTTTTTAGCAAGAAAGGTGGTTTAAAGATAGAGCTTATATAAATTATAGGAAATAAGGTTATTTTGCTAAAGACTATAGAGGTAGTTAGAGTAACTATACGGTAAAGGAAACTAAACTAGTAAGAGATATATATATAGAGGGATAATAGTATACTACGGGGAATAAAAGAATGTTTAATTAATAGTTTTGCGTTTTTTATAATAACGCATACTAAATTTATAAAGACGCTAAGTATAGCGCAGGCTATTAGCTATAAGAGCCTAAGTTAAAAGAACTCTAGGGTATAGTAGAATTAGATAAAGAATAGGGTTAACTTTATAAACTGGATTAGAACATAGAGGGCACGTTTAGCCAAAAGTTAGTGAAGAAAGTTCTCGCGCACTAGTTTTATTAAAGGGTTATAAAATCCAAAGATTAAGACAATTAAACTATTAGTAGTAATAATAAGGTAATAGAAGTGGCTTACTAGGAGCATATAGACCTTAAGGACGTTTTTATTATTTTATTATTATTATATTATTATTATATTATTATCCGTTGTATTATACTACGTACAATACTACGCATGCAGCCTTAAGCTATAGCGCTATAGTTTTATATACATAAATCCTTTCTAGGCAGCTTAATATGTACTAGTAGCTATATCCTAGTAGTTTATAAGCCCCTAACTAGGAGTTTATAATTTCTTAGTAGAATACTAAGTTACTACAACTACTAGGGAATTAGAAAACGGTAGGAAAAACTAAATCCTAATACCTAACCCTGTCCTTTTACAATTTATTTCTGTCCCTTTGCTCTTTAATATTATTTTACTAAAAGCCTAATAGGCCTCTAGGATTATATTTGTTTTTATTCTTTTATAAAATCTTCTAAGCTAGTATCTACTAGTTTAGCTACTTTAAGAGTCTTACAGTCTTTACTATTAGCAAAGTGGTTTTCTTTACAATTAATATAAAGAGGGGTTATATGCTTATAAGGCTTGCCTATTATTATATAGGTAAGACAGGCGTGGTCTTTAGATAGATATATAGCCGCACAGAATCTATAGGCTCTAGTAGAGCATCTATCTCCTATATAGCCAAATTTTTAGCAGCTAGTGCACTGCGTAGTAGGAGAGACTTTAAGGTATTTTATTACCTTAGTAGCTATACCTGTAATTGAGATTTCCTTTTGCTTAAGGATTTCTTCTCTTTTTTCTTTGTTCTTTATAGTAAAAACTATAAAGCTAAATCTAGTTTATAGATTGTGTCTTTTTATACTAAATAAAATCCATCTAGGTAGTCCTTATATCTCTATAGAATTAAAGGTCTCAATTTCTTCTTTTAGAAGCCTAGAGCCTCCCTCTCCTAAAAAAGGTAGGGTAGAAACCCTATAGGCTATAATTTAAACCCAGGGTTCTAGTTTTTGTTCTCTTTAAAAGGTAAAGCAGTTATGCTAAATATCCTTATATTTGACTAGAAAATCTACATTATACTCTTCTATAGTTATAAGGAGAATATTTTGTTTCCCTTTAGTTCTAGCTATAGACGCTAATACTAGCTTTTCTACTTACAGTTTTGATGTAAATAGTTAATTAACTTTGTTTCGTATAGAGAAGGTATCTAAAGGTTAGTCCTTTCAGTCTGTAATAAGGACTAGCCTCCTTTCTTATAGCTGCTTTTTCTTACTTCTAGTAGAAGTAAGGGTAGGAGATGGTAGTGGTATAGAGGGTAAGGAGGTTCTTCTTTAGCCTCTACGTAGGTTTCCTTAGTAGGAGCTACCTCCTTACGAAGAGCTCTTACTTCTTTAACCAGTCCTTATAGAACATCTTTTGTCTTTTCTTTTCCTTTTATAAAGGGATTTTCTCCTACTAGAATACTCCGTGTGTAGTCCTCTAGCTATTTAACTTATTCTTTTTCTTTTTCTTCTAGCCCTTTATAGGCCTATATTAGGCTTTCTAGAGCCTTTTATAGGTGTTGTTTTAGAGAAAAGGGGGAGGGGGGAGATATACTAGGTATACCAGCCGTAAAAGTTATTAGTTTTGTTGTCTTTTTTACAGGTTTTTGATTTTCTTTTTTGGTAGAAGACTAAGGATATCCTCTTTTTTCTCCTGTCCTAAATAGGCTAGGAGAAGGAGAAGGGGCAGAAAAAGTGAATGTAGTCGTAGACTTATTATCACTTATTTCTATAAAAGGGTTTTTTTATACCTATTAGACTTTAGCATCTTATAGGGGGGGTTTTCTAGTTTTTACAGTAGATAATAACCTCCTTAGGTCTTTTATCTCTTAGTCCTAAATATAATAAAGCCTTATAGGAAATACTACGGTGGACTTATTAATGGGCTAGGTATATAAGTATAGAATAGTTAACAACGTAAATATAACTAGTGGAGTAGTTACCTAATAGATTAACTCTAATTATATTCTAAGATTTACTATAAAAAAGAGAAACTATCTATAGAGACTATACGTCCTTAAATATATAACTCCTCCCCATAGTAAAGGTTTAGTATATTAGTACGTTAGTACGTTACATTCCTATATTCCTATATTTCTACGTTCTAAACTTATAACGTAACTAGCTATATAACTTAGCTACCTCTTATCCCATAGCTTAATCGGTTCTAGCGCCTCCTATACTATCTTAACTAACCTATTTATATCCCTTTTTAGTAGTCGTACTACTACCATTATAAGGTCCGTAATACCATCCCCCTCCTCTTTATCTTCGTCCTTAAAGATATCTCCTATCTCTAAGTCGTTTATTAAAGGTATAGCATTCCTGTCTTTAATTTAATAACCTTTATTATTCCTAATACCTCCTATTAAATCTTCCACGTCTAATTATTGTAACTAGCTAGTAATATTTATTCTATTGCTTAGTAAAGTTATACCGTCCCATTCTTATTGTGCTAAGAAGAAGTTAGTATATATTATAATTACAGCTCTATCTAGTTACCAACCTTCTTCCTATACTAAGTATACGCGAGCGAATATGCAATTATCCTATAATATTTAATCTATCTCTAACGCTAAGTATACACGTCTTATTATTCTTTATAACCGTCTAGTTCTTTATTTAATTTACTCTAAGGTTATACGTATTAGTAGCAGCTAAAAAACTAGAGAGTAAGCTAGCTAAGGCCCTTATTAAGGTTTAGCGTTATTTTAATAAGGCGTCTTAGGCTCTAAAAGCTTAACTAAATGCTTATACTCGCCTAAGCCATTTAATAAAGGTGCGTAAAAAGGTATACTTAAAAGAGCTTTATTTAGTGGAGTAAGGTCTATTTAAACTTAAGGCTAAAGAGGCTAAAAAGGATTTTAGTTAAGAAGCGGCGGAAATAACTAATATACTAGCGGTCGCTAATAATCTTATAGGTCTTATTTTTTTTAGGGTAGGCTATAGAGACCTAAGTATATGCTTTAGCAATAAGCCAAGTCTATAAGTCCTATTCCTCTACTACTACTAGCCGTGCCTAGTACTTAAGTAATCCATTTTTAAGCTACCATAAGCTAGTAACGTCCTTTACCTTTTTACAGTACTTCTATAAAGAAGGGGCCGTACGGTTTACCTATAGTAGTTTATTAATAAGGTTAAGTTCCGGGGAGTTAATAGGGCATATCTCGGCTTCTAAAGATTCTATACTTAGTTCTACCTATATCTAAGGGTTAAGGTGTTCTAGTTATAGTAGTATCTAGGTCTATAATAAGATCTTTACAGCCATCTAATTATCTAGGTCTTATTTACGCCTTATAAAAGCGTCCGCATAGTTTATAGCGCCTAGTCTATATATAATTAAGAAGTTAAACTAAGATAGAATATCCGCCTAGCGTGCCTGCCGGGCTATAAGGGCCTTAGTTATTATAAAGTATTCTAGGGCCTTATAATCTAAAACTACCTTAATCGGCTTAGGGGTCCCTTTTAGCTATACACGCTAGTACTAAAAGCTAGAGATAATAGCCAGCATTTCTTTATTATAGATATAGTAGTTTAGCTTGGTATCTATTATAGTCTTTAAATAGTATGCAATAGGGTGCCATTCTTCGTCCGGTTACTTCTAGGAAAAAAAACCAGCTATTACGCCATCTAAGGTATTAGTTTCTAGCATTAAGGGCTATTCTAGGTTAAAATAGGTAAGTAGGGGAGCTAATACTAGCCGCTTTTAAGCTTATTAAAGGCCTGCCTATATATAGCGTTAAAGTAAAAGGGCTAGTCTTTTCTAGTAAGATGGTTAAAAGGCTGAGTAATCTTACTATAGTTCTTAATAAAGCGTTAGTAGGAGTTATAAAACCCTAAAAATAATTATACCCCCTTTATAGTCCGTAGGGGTGCCCACTAGTTAATTATAGCCGTTTTCTTTAGGTCGGCTTTAATTCCGTTTATACTAATAATAAAACCTAGGTACTTTATACGCTTAATACTAAACTCTAACTTTTTAATATTAACCTAGAGGCTAGCCTTACGGAGCTATTATAGGACTTTATAAACATACTCCTTATATTTTAGCTTATTCTTAAAGTAGATTATAATATTATCTAAATAGGCCGTATAAAAGTTGTTAAGGTAGTTAAAGAGTATATTATTTATATACTGCTAGTATATAGCTAGTCCGTTAGTTAGTCTAAAAGGGAGTACCTTATATTTATACGTTCCGTAATAGGTCTAAAATGTAGTAAAATCCTTAGACCTAGGGTTTATCCTAATTTAGTAGAAGGCCTAGTAGATATTAAGCTTTATAAATATTACGGAGTAAGTATAAGCGGCGATAATATATAGCAAGATAGATATTATTAAGCTATATATATAAACTGTATAAGGAGGCCAAAACGTTGCGTAAGGAAAGAAGGTAGGAAAATAGGAAGAAAGGGTATATATTGTGGACTTAGTTACTTAGTTAATACGTATACGGAGCAGAATAGGATTTAGGTAGTAGTCCTAGCAGAACTTAGTAAGATTTAGTAAAACTTAGTAGAACTTAGTAGAATATAGCAGAATACGATAGGTTGCTGTTAGATTGCCGTCTTATAGTTAGTCTCTAGTTGCTAAGTTAGTAGAAATAGGTAGATGTGTATAAGGTGTTATAGGGGTATCCTATAATAGTATCCCCCCTTTAAACTCGAGCTTCTGTAAGGTAAGGCTATAGTAGTTCTAGGTGGAGTTTATAAAAGTCTTTTATGGCTTATATAAGTCCTATAGAGTTAATGGGTTCCTATAAGGGCTTAATAAAGCCTCTCCATTTTATAAGAGATATATATTAGCGTTTCCGTTTATTATACTTAATATTATTAATTCTTTTAATAAAGTACTCGTTCTTACTATCCACTTTAACTAATAGGGGAGGGTCTTATATTTATTTAGGCAGGGCGTCTAATACGGGGGTAATAGGGTAGAGGACTGACGTATAGAATATAGGATAGATTTTAATTATATTAGGGAGCTTTAGTTAGTAAGCGTATAAAAAGCAACCTTTTTAACCTTATAAGGGCTAGCGTTCTTCTAATTAAGCTTCTTAATAGGTCGTTTTATATTTAGATTTCCTATATTTAGCCAGATAAAGTTACTAATTTATAGGCCAATGCTAGGGTTTATTTCTTATTCGCTACGGCTTTATAAATAGATTAAGCCTATATTATTTCGTTAGTAAGGAACTATTATAGTTCCTCTATCTTCTTTATAAATTTATTTGCTTTTATAACTTATAAGGCATAATAAATAGGGTAAGGAACATTACTAAAGGGTTTAAAACCCATTTATAGATACTAGCCGTAGTTAGCCAGAAATAGGGAGACCTTTATAGTTTCCGAGATGGAATTATTTATAGTAAACTTAGTAAATATAAGCTAGTTAATCTAGTTATCTTATAAGTATAATATATATATCCGAATATACTATTCTATTATAGCATTTATACATTCCGTTTAACTATCCATTTCTAAGTAGTATACTATAAATAATAGTGCTTTAATATAGAGTTAGGTAGTTGGTTCTTTTTAAAATATAGAGATAAACTAGCTACCTTTATCGGAGGTAATTGTTTTAGGAAGTCTATAGAGTTTTTATATGTAATCTAGGAATAGTTAGGCAATAATAGGTATTAATATATTAGGGCAGGTAATTAAGTATCTTATCTTAGATAGTTGGTCTATAACTACTATAATATTTATATATCCCTTATAGGGAGGTTAATAATAAAGTTAATTAAGATATCCTTTTATCTTTAGTCCGGAATAGGTAGTAGCTTTAGAAGGCCATTATATATCTCCTATAAAGCTTTAGCTTGTTAGCAAATATAGTAGCTAGAGATATACCTTTATATTATATTATATATATATCGCTAAGTACTTTAGGTTGACCCTTCACCACACATACAACCTTACTAAAAGGTAGCGCCACACTCCAAAACTTACGCATACCCATCTTACTATCAAAAACAATTGATTTTCTAACTTTCAAGACCTAATTCCTACTGCCTAGCGAGCTAGAGGTGGATTTATTTGTCGTTTTACCCCCTTTTCCCAACAGAAAAAATTTCTCTAAGGGTGGCCCTAGCTTATAAGCGAGGTACAGACAGGAACACTAAAACTACTACCACTACCACTAATACCAAAACTACAAAATAGGGGCTAGCTTCTCTACTACCTCTTAGCCTAATCTCCCCAGAAATCTTCTAGTAGGATTAGTAAGGAGAAAGGGTATAA
>Ga0307515_10008004_pt1 | contig 20735 bp, 11 predicted proteins | sample 17_EM_MG_FD_194513 | JGI IMG/M metagenome (GOLD analysis project Ga0307515, IMG submission 194513) | Populus trichocarpa ectomycorrhiza microbial communities from riparian zone in the Pacific Northwest, United States - 17_EM | ecosystem: Host-associated > Plants > Roots > Unclassified | place...
ATAGTTTCGAGGGTAATCCCCACGACCGTAAGGGAGGGGGTCCTGTTTTTTGTTCGACCAAATTTTGGCTGAACTTTCGTGGAAATTTGAAATAGTTTTTACCCACGGTCCTTTTATGGTCTAGTTTCGTTCGGAATCAGTCCGGCACGGGCGTCACGATGTGACCCTGCGGGCCTCAGGGATGGCACACGCCCCTCATGTTCAACATTGGGGAACGAATTATAGGAGAATCTCAATAAGTGGAAAGCAGCGAAATGTAGTGCGAAATCAAGCTCGCGCAAACGGCGATCTGAGGAGTCGATAAAAGAGTTCTCTCGCCTTGCGTGCCACATCTAAAATGGCAAACAATCTGGAAGCTGCCTCGCGGCAGCAACACTCAGACGGGAGGCAGACAGGACGGATAGGACAGCAATGTGGGATTCGGAAAAGAGGGAATTGTTACAACTACACAGCATCGACGAGACTATTACTTTCTCTCTTGCCTCTTGGATTTCTGTTTCCTCCCCATACTGCTTGATTGTGTAATCTTACTCCAGATTACCGCATCACATGTATGTTCATTCTTGTACTATATAGAGATGCAGGGGAAGACAACAAGGGGAGCAAAAAGTGGTGGCAATTCAAGCAACTGTGTTCGGGTGCCTAAGAGGAAAAAATCTCAACGCCGCGAAATACAGTACTAATTTTCATCTCGTCGTAAGGAGTACGCGACAGGCCGCCGCCCGCCAAGTAGCGGCTTCTCAGTCCTGTGAATCGGGGCATGGAGACTAACATATTGTTAGCGTCGCTGGGGGTAGCTTTGACGTTGGTCGTGGGCTATGCCGCTTGCCACCGGCGCTACTGATCGTAATATGTTGTCATTTTTCTGGCGATCGGAAGGGCCGCGGGATTATCTTGACGAGCGCTTATAATTTTCCCATCCGACCCACCAAGCCCGGCAGTGCCTCCGAATGGATATTGCTATCAACACTGGTTGTGTCGTGCTTCTGCGAGCCTCTTTCGTGAAAGCGATTATGATCGGCTTTTCGGTCCCTACCGCCGCATTCTTACATATGATTAGCCTTAATTGAGCCTTAGCTAGGCGGTACTGGACGGCTGCCGAACACACAGGGTACACACCGGGCGCTCACCAATCAACGTCAACGTTCAACGTAACTTCTGTCGGGTACTCTCGTTGGAAGGTATCAAGCGTCGGAACGATGGTTATGTCCTTAAAGCCGGCACCAGTAGCCTGGCCCCTGTGGGTCGCCGGCGGAAGCTGACGAGAGTGATCGGTTCCGACAGACCTCGGATAATCCCGCGGTCCTTCCGACCAATAGAAAAATGACATACCCCGAAGAGTCGAACCAGGGGAGATCTGGGGTGCGCGCGCGGCTTACGTGCGTGCGATGGGATTTAATTTTTGTGCACGTCAAACGGCACACAACTAAGGAGATGCCGTTGCAGATATCAGAGCTCTCTTCCGGGGAAAGAGGTTCATGTGATGCGCAGATGCTCGCACCCAACTCCTAGATAGTGAATTGACTGAAAAAACTATGTAAAGTATGAAACACGAGACACGACGTGAGTCCGTGCTTCGTAACAAACCGGTCACATGACCGCGCCACTGGCTTGGCCTGCTATTGCTCCTCGCCCGACTTCACCATGTGCATCACCCAGTCACTCAGTTACCTACCCAAGATCCCGGCGGGAAAGGGGGAACTGTCAGGACCCCGGCCGTTGCCAGTGGGGCTAAAAACCAATACAAATCACGGTGATTCGATATCCACTGATTGGCACCCGCTACTAACAAAAAACCCCACCTGGGCAACGAAAAGTTACTCACTCGTGTGCCATCGTCCTGCTCCTTCTGCTGTTCACTGGTCACAATCGACGGAATGCAAGAGGGGAATTGTTGGCCGGGAGTATATGTATCTGGGGAGAAACTCGAAGACCTTAGACATCGCAGTGGACGCTCCGCGCCCATATCGGTTGCAGCCGCGTGATCGGCAATTGATCGGCTCTCGACTCCAAGCTTAGCTAAGCCACTGCGGCAAGGCTGCTTTCTGTCCTTGCCCTGGATATCGTACGTAACTCTGTCTCCTGGGGCCCGGATACGGGAAACACGCTATGTTGCGAGGGAATCAGAAACTATCCTCATGGGGGTAGCATTCAAATCTCTGCAGAACGTCCCCGTGTCCGTATTGTATATACCCCTTGCCGCTGACAGGACTTCGCCTCCCAAATCTCCCTCCCCTTCACCATCGCCATGCTGCCCCGTAGGTATTCATATTCGACAAAGTCAGCCCCAAAGCCAGCCCCGCCGCAGCCTCCAAGCGATTCTTTCAGTGCCAGGCGATCACCGAACCTGGTCACCCATCAGCAGTCTTTCCACGCATTGACGGCCCAGACGGTCGAAACCGAGCCCTTCGTATCCGAAACCGAACCCCAGGAAATCTCTCCGGTCCCACTTCGGCCAGCGTCTTTCCCTCCATCCCCTCCCGGTAAAAGTGGGCCTGGACGGCAGAATTCCCGACATGATACCCAAGAAACCTTATGGTCTTCCGCCTTCGAAGAACCTATCTCACAACAGCTACCGAACATTATGCCTATGCCCATCCCATCGGCCTCACAATCCCCAGAAATACCTATTTCTCCGGTGCGATCCCGCCGGCCTACTCATAGCGTAGGCGGATTCGCACCAAGCCCCCCACTCCACCACGAATCCAGCAGTGACTATTTCCGCCATAGCACCACAGATTACGTCCATCGGTTTGATCCAAGGTTCAATACGAATCCCATCTTACCCCACTACGAAACCGTCGGTTTATCTGAGGGTGTACATGCGGGGGTTTGGGCTACCTATAACAAAATTTCTCAAGAGTTCGATGAAAAGCGGTTGAAGAAGTGGAACGAAGACTTAGACGTCCTGTTGATCTTCGTGAGTCTCGCGGTCATGGGTGATCAGCCATTGATTCTGACCGGACTGACACATGACCTGCAGTCCAGTTTGTTCTCTGCCATCGTCACGGCCTTCCTTATCAGGTCCATCGATGATTTGGAGCCAGACTACCAACAACAGACGGCCCTACTTCTTCACCAGCTGTTGAACGGTGGTCCTGACCCGAACTTGGCGACCATGTCCGACCCAACCATCCACACGAAAACCGCTGGCCTTGCGATTGCGGTGAATTCCCTTTGGTGCGCCAGCATCACCCTCTCTCTCAGTGCAAGTGTCTATGCCATGGCCCTTAAATGGTGGCTCACGGAGTACGACGGTGGCCCAAACCTTGTTGGTGGCCTCCTTCGCGCTTGCCGCCGGCATATGCGATTCAAGGCATTCGAACGGTTGAACGTTCACGCTCTCATCGGTTTCCTCCCAACACTCCTCCTCCAGTCTATCAGCTTGTTCTTTATCGGTGGCGTTTTATACGGCTGGCAAATGAACAAGATTGTCATGGTCATCTTTGCAGCCTCAGGCGGGCTCTCCTCCATCGCATACTTCCTGTTGTTCATCTCCCCTTCTGTGACGAAGCTCCCTCTCTTCCATTTTCCGAGACTTATCTCCTATCGACCCTCCTTCGCCATCGGAAGGGCCGTTGTCTCTACCGTAGACGTGATTTTAGCCGTCGGTTACATCAGTGTCCGCGGCCTAATCGCTACAACGTTCCCATTCATCCAAAGTGTCCCCGGCGCAGGAACCCTCCCTCATTGGGACGCGCGGACCCGGAAGAACCCCCCGGGAGAAGCCAGGGACATGCACGTCCAGCGGGCCACCTCAGTCAACAACCCCCGGGATGGCATCGATACCAGCCAGGAAGTTCAAGAGGAGGCTATCATGTGGCTCTCCCGAGTGCCACTCGATCCATACGAGTCCAAGGCCTTGGTCTCAAGTTTGGCCCTCATCTCCTCTTCTCGTCCCTGCGATGGTGACCAAGAGCCGATTGTCGTACTCGCTAATTCCGTCCTCGAGGCCTCGTTCCGCGAAGACGTTGGCCAAGAACAGACCGATACCGCCATCGATTGCATTACCGTACTTGGAAATATCAAGTTCCAGTCGGTGGTGGACCGAAATTTGGATTGCGATCACGACATTGGAGGGATTCCCGTACCCCCTTTCGTTGCCTGGGCAGCCCAGCAGCTCACCGTCGATGCTTTCCAACCAGATTCCGACACCCTGTACTCTGCAGTGATCCAGGGACGGTTGTTGACCGCGGCCGCGTGGCTTTCTCCCGTCAGTGGGGATGAACGTTTGTCGTGGGGCGATCGGGAGTTGAAGATCCAGGATCGGTCGCAATTCATCGAAAAGATCAGGATGATGCTTGAGCTCCACGTTCGCAGCGACAAGCCCCACGACAACAAGATTCTCATCGACCTTATCCACGGCATGCACGCGTGTATCCCTCGAGGAAACTACGGCAGAGCGTCGTCCATCGTCCCCTTCCTCTCACTCTTTTGCGAAAATTACAACTCGTCGTGGGCTGACGACGAGGGCGTAATCAGAGCTCTGGTCACGTACGCTTTGGATCTCCTCTTGCCCCCCGGAGGGAGGAAGCCGTTGGTGGGCCAGAAGATCGAGTTCCACGATCTTACCTCGGAGCTGATCGGCGCACTGGTGGTCAACACCACTTACTCCGACGTCGTCGCGCTTGGGCTCCGGCTCGCACGCCGTGTCCCACACGCATTCAGGTCGCGGAAGACGGTGCTTGCGGATATCGCTCACATCTGGCACCGGACGAAAGAGACAATCCCGGAAGACTACCGCGAACGCTTGAACCTCCACGCCACCGATGCGCTCATCGCGGTCGCACAGCACCACGCTGTGGCCAATGGTGAACTGCCGAGGCTCACGGATTACACGGCCCTGAGGCTTCTGAGCACCGCTCTGGGGAGTGGTTACAGCCGGCCAATGACGATCTACACGATGGCTATGATCCTAAACCTCAGTGCATCGACTCAGGTCATCCCCGTCACGAACGAGATCGAGGTGGGATCAATTATCAGCGCGCTGTTCTCCGGTCCCGGTGACATCGAGAAGGGCGCAACGGAAGAAGACGTCGATATACGGATCTATTCGGCTCTTATCCTGCACAGACTTCCACCAACGACCGAGCTGGGTGCTGAGAAGGTAAAGGGGTTGATCGTGCAGATGGAGGAGGCGATTGGGGAACCTTCCGTCAGGGACCCCGGGGTTTCTAAGAGTTCCGAGGCTGGCGTCGGTGTTGACCTTGATCGGGTAAGGTGGAAGGCAATCTATCTCTCTGCGCTGCTTTTCAAGTTTTTGCCCACTGGCGAGAGGGGAAGGCATATCGAAGGACTTCGGACGAGGGTACAAGCGTTGCTGGAGAGTGGAGACTTGTCGGTCATGGGCGACTGCGGGCGTTGCCTCGAGCCGTTGAACATGGACGTGCCGGGGTTGAGGACTCCTTCAACCGATCAACAAGGACAGACAAGTACCGTTTTCGAGGTGTGGATCGGTGGATTCCCCTTGTTCCAATTAGCGGGAGCAGTGGGCGTGCTACGACCAAGTCTGAGACGCAGTCGTACCTCGTGCTTTAGCTCCAGGCGGCGGTTCAGATCATAGGAGTTCTTTTCAGATGATGTACTAAATCTCCACGACCACTGTAGGAAGAGGTTGTTGTTTTAACAGTCCAGTTCAGTAACGATAGCTTGATGACGTTGTAACGAGTACGTTATGTTACATAATTTCCATGTACGAGTAATGGGCAGGGGTCGTCAACTACTGCTGGCTTGAGAGAGTTCAACCCGAGCTCTCTCCGTGACAAGAAGCCGTCAATCCCGGCATCAGGAGCGCTCTAACTAGACTCTAAGCTTAAAGAACCGGCCACGGGTTCAAGTTCAAATGGAGCACAGGAGGGTTTGAACGGACTTGGACGTTACGACCGATGGGAGGGAAAAAGTGAACACGGCCACCTACCGGCGTTCGATTTCGCGTAGCGGTGCAGGTGCCAGTTCCCGATTCCTTTCCGTAGCATCTAATGGTTCGGACGGGAACGGCATTGTTTATTGATGATGCATGCAGATTTGGGTGTGCACGTTCTTCTGCTCCCAGCAAGATCATCAGTCCCATTGGACTTTGGAGGGGTTGAGGAGTAACGGAGGTAAAGAGAAAACATCTTGCAATTTGTATTTGACGGAAGGGTCGACCATCGCGCATTGTGCATCACGCGTGGCCCTCACCTCCACCTCCACAAACCCTTCCGTCTTCCGTCCTCCGGTGTAAAGTTGCAATCCCACTGCCCGGAAAAGCGGTTTACAAATGGGAGAATCGCGACCTTGATCACGGAGTGTTCTGCGAGATCTTGAGGACTGAATGACCGATCGGTGACAGGGGAGAGGCGAATAAGACATGACACCCTCTTATATGCAGGCCGCAACTGGGATAACGTGCAAGATTTAGACCAGGAAGTCGTATAGCGGAAGAAGAGGCGGTGGGTGTGAGGGCCTACCCGTAAATCACAGCTGATTTTCTCCTTTCCGCGTCAGAAAGCTCTTTGAGTTTTCACACAAACACTCATCACTATGGACCGCCTGTATTTTACCTCGGTCAACGTTTACACCCACTACATGAGGCTGAAGCCACAGAGAAAGACGATTGGGTAAAGCCACATGGACATACATATCATAGCAGCCGGAGTGATCGGTCATTGGGGGTGTATGCACTTGTATCATTGGACAAGGGGACAGATGGAAGTACAGAGCTAGATAGTGACATCAATGCGGTACCTATAAGATATAAGTACGGGCGGAGGGAGGCTGTCATCAGGGAAAGCCGACAACGAGACGGATGGGAGAAAAAAGAAACAAAACGAAAAAAAAAAACAGATGGCACGAGTGATTATATATATATTAGAACAACTGTAGTACGGTGATCGTGCAAGGTTTTCCCACCTTTGCAAGAGGGTCGTATGGACTCCTACGGATTGTCGTTCGATGTGAAAGCCGTCCCCTTACTTACGTAAGGAGTCGAGGATGACACCGGGAGTTCATGCAGCTCTCGCGGATTTGTAGGGTGTATCTGGGGTGAAACTCGAAGGCACTGCAGTGGCCACCGGTCCCCAGTTCTACGCCCGTGTCGGTTGTAGCGCGCGTTGTGAGGCTGACGGTATATCGGTGACTCATGCGATCGATCGGTTCGCGGCTTGCCTCGTGACGTCGAATTCTCGACCTCTATTCCTGCTGGATATTGTACGTAAACCTGTGTCCTGGAATCTGGATGCAGGAGACGCGCCGGCGGAAAACATTCGAATCCCTGCAGAATGTCTCCCTCGTGGCCCCACTATAAATACTCCCTGCCACTAGCATGATTTCGCCTCACGTATCTCCCTTCTCTTCGCCATCGCCATGCTTCCTCGTAGGCATTCGACGAAGCCAACTCCAGACCCCGTCTCACCGCCGCCGACGAGTAGTTCTGTCAGCGGCAGGCGATCGCTGAACCCGGTCACCCATCAGCAGCCATTCCGCGCTTCGACGGCCCAGACGGTCGAAAACGAGTCCTTCGTGTCCGAAACCTCGCCCCGAGCAGTCCTTTCGGTCCCACTTCTGCCAGTGTCCTTCCTCCCACCGCCTCCCGGTAGCAGTGGACATAGACAACAGCAGGCCCGACATGACACCCAAGAAATCTTTGAAGAACGTGTCTCACCACAGCCGCCGAACGTTATGCCCATGCCCACCCTATCGGTCCCACAAACCTCAGAACCACCACCTTCTCCGATGCAATCCCGCCAGCCTGCTCCTGGTGGTGGTGTAGGCGGATTCACATCGATCCCCTCACCTCACGATGAATCCAGCTGTGATCATCCCCACCATAACACCGCAGATTTCACGCGTGGGTTCGATCCAAGGTTCACCACCCACTCGGACTCCAATCCACCCCATTTCGAAACCGCCGGTATATCCGAGGGTATGCATGCGGGAGTTTGGCCTACCTATAACAAAGTTTCTCAAGAGTTCGATGAAAAGCGGTTGAAGAAGTGGAATGAAGATTTAGACGTACTGCTGATCTTCGTAAGTCTCGTAGTCATGGATGATCAGTCATCATTGATTCTGACCGGACCGGCGCACGATCCGCAGTCCAGTTTGTTCTCTGCTATCGTCGCATCCTTCCTCGTCAGGTCCCTCGATGACGTACGGCCGGATTATCAACAACAGACGGCCCTACTCCTTCACCAGCTGTTGAACGGTCGTGACCCAGACCTAGCGATCATATCCAACCCAACCATCCACATGAAACCCGCTGGTCTTGCGATTGCGGTGAATTGCCTTTGGTGCGCCAGCCTCACCATCAGTGTCGGCGCCAGTGCCTATGCCATGACCTGTAAGTGGTGGCTCACGGAGTACAGCGGTGGCGCAAACCCAGTTGGTGGCCTCCTTCGCGCCTGCCGTCGGCACATGCGGTTTATGGCGTTCGAGAGGTTGAGCGTTCACGTTCTTGTCGCCTTCCTTTCAACACTCATCTTCTACTCCATCAACTTGTTCCTTGCCGGTGGCATTATATACCTCGTGCAAATAAACTGGATCGTGATGGTCCTCATGGCAATCACAGGCGGGACCTTTTTCATCGCATACTTCTTGTTATTCATCTTCCCCTCCGTGACGAACCTTTCCCTCTTCCGTTATTCGACATTCACCTCCTATCAACCCTCCTCCTCCATTGGAAAGGCCTTTATCTTTATCGTGGACGTTTTTCTACGCACCTGTTGCTTCACTCTCCGCTGGGTGGCCGGTGTGTGCATGTTCCCATTCATTCAAACTGTCTCCGGAACGGGAACCCTCCATCATTGGTACATACGAACCCAGACAGTTTCCCCAAGAGAACACGATCACACATCCGTCCAGCGAGCTATCGAACCCCACGGCAACCCCTCGAATGATATCGATACCAGCCGGAAGGCTCAAGAGGAGGCTATACTATGGCTCTCTCAGGTGCCACTCAATCCATCCGAGTCCAAGGCCTTGGTGTCAAGCTTGGCCCTACTCTCCCCTTCCTGTCCCTACGGTGGTTTACAAAGGCCAGTTGTTGTACTCACAAACTTGGTCCTCGAGGCTTCGTTCCGTGGAGAAGTTGGCGAAGAACAGACCAATACCGCCATCGACTGCGTTCTCGTACTTGGAAATATTAAATTCCAAGCAGCAGTGGACCGACATTCGGATTGCGATCACAACGTCGGAGGAATTCATATACCCCCTTCCGTTGCCTGGGTAGCCCAGCAGCTCACTAGCACTATCGACGCTCTCCAAGCGAAACCTAATGCGCCGCACTCCGGGGGGATTCGGTCACGGTTGTTGACCGCGACGGGATGGCTTTCTCCTGTGGAGGGGGCTGAGGATGTGTCATGGGACGGTCGGGAGTTGAAGATCCAGAGTCGGTCGCAATTTACCGAAGAGATTAGGACGATGCTTGAGCGACACGTTCGCAATGACGCGCCCCTCGACAACAAGATTCTTCTCATCAACCTTATCCATGGCATGCATGCGTCTATCCCTCGAGGCAACTACGGCAGCGCGTCGTCCATCGCCCCCTTCCTCTCAATCTTTTGCGAAAACTACGACTCACCGTGGTCTAAAGACGAGGCCGTTCTCAGAGCTCTGATCACGTACGCCTTGGACCTCCTCTTGCCCCCCGAGAGGAGGAAGCCGTTGGTGAGCCAGAGGATCGAGTTCGACGATCTTGCTTCGGAGCTGATCGGCGCACTGATTACCAACACTGCTCACCCCGATGCTGCCGCGTTTGCGTTCTGGCTGGCATCCCGTATCCCATACGCATTCAGGTCGCGGAAGACGATGCTTACGGACATCGCTTACATCTGGCTCCAGACGAATGAGGCAATCCTGGAAGATCACCGTAAACGCTCGAACTTTCACGCTGCCGACGCATTCATCGCAGCCGTACAGCACCATTCCAGCGATGTGTTGTTAGGACTTACGGATTACACCGCTCTGAAGCTTCTGAGCGCCGCCCTGGAGAACGGTTACAGCCGACCAGCGACGATCTACACAATGGCCATGATCCTAAACTTCGTTACATCAGACCAGCTCGCCACCGTCGCGGGCGAGATTGAGGCGGAATCAGTTATTGATGCGCTGTTCTCCGGTCGCGGTGACCTCGAGGGGGGTACGATGGAAGAAGATGTCGCTGACTTACAAATCTATTCGGCTCTTACTTTGCTCAAACTCCTGCAAACGGTCGAGTTGGATGTTGAGAGGATAAAGGGGTTGATTGTGCGGACGGAGGAGGCGATTGGGGATCCTTCCGTTGGGGACCCTGGAACCGCTAAGGGAGTCGCTAAAAGTTCCGAGCCTGGTGTTAGTGTGGACCTCGACCGGGCAAGATGGAAGGCGATCTACCTCTCGGTGCTGCTTTTCAAGTTTTTACCTGGCGACGAGAGGGAGAAACATGTCGAAGGGCTCTGGACGAGGGTACGGACGTTGTTGAGGGGCGGAGAGTTATCGTTTATGGGTGATTGCGGGCGTTGCCTTGAGCCGTTAGGCATAGATATGCCGGAGTTGGCAACTCTTGCGGACGGGCATCAGGGACAGATAAATACCGTCTTCGAGGAGTGGATTGACGGATTCCCCTTGTTCCAATTAGTGGGGGCAGTGAGCGAGCCACCGCCAGGTCAGAACCGCAATCCTCCCTCATTTATTAAACCCAGGCGGTGGTTCAGATAGGGTTTTTTTTTGTAAGTGACCACTTCGGTAGAAATGGCTTTAATTGATGTTATAACAAGTATGTTATGTTAATTTGCATGCGCGATTAACGTGCACAGCTGGATGTGTTATGCCCAAGGGGTCGCCGACCGGATAAGAGGGAGTGACTGATCCACCACGGAGGGTAACACCATCAGAATCAAGGAAATATGCGGTCAGGATGATGTAGAACAACCTGGCACAATCAAGTACCAGTAGGCCCCTTCCTTCCATTAGAGGCTCGAAACCTGACCAAAACTACGTCTCTGTTCTTGTATTACAAAGGTAGTACTAAGTGATCGTCCATAAGGTTGGAACCTCGTGCACCCGCGCCGAAACGGATGTTGAAGCAAGGTGCAGAGACCCAAACCGCTCTGTTAGATAATTGTTTGCGAGCACCAGGAATCCTGGAAATTGATACCCGGTACCCCTCTGCAATGCTAGAGATCCACCGAGTCTTACGGACTGTCATTCATTGGTGTCTAAGTACCTGGAGTTAACCTGTGGTTACAGAAATATTAATATGGGTGTGAACACGCTGTGTCGACTTCTTGAGTATGACCGTGAAACATTTACGGGGACGATGTATCTTGCGTGGATACGTTGAGTTGTGGAGCGGCTCGGAGTGCCAAAAGCGGCCGCCTGGGAATTCACCACCGTCCGACGACCGGCGACCCGACATCGGGCCGACTGCATGAGGTTCTGACGATTGAATATTTGGATGCTGAAGCTGAAGGCTTGAGAAGGCTTGACCAAACTGCCAGCGGGTTTCTCCAAACTCGCTTGACTCCTAATATTACCGAGAGCGCCGAATTCCCGGTGACCGTCAACGTTGGCACCGATGGTGAGCTGGTGGTCCCATCGGTCTCACTGCTGGGGGCCAGCTAATTGTCGTTGAGCAAGAACCCATCCATTCCAACTTCTACACGAGGTGGATGAGTGTATTCCCCATGCCGGTGTGACGAGTTTCGCACTTTTGAGGGTGCGATGCACGTCAGTGACAGAACCTTCTTGCACCCCCGTCTATATCGCGTGAACGCGTTACGCGATGTCCACTGCTGGGATGGGCAAGACGTCCTTACTACGGACTTCACTCCGCCATACAGAGTTCTGCCAGTGCTCTTTTTCGGTATACGGCAAGAGGAGATCGAAGGTTGTGATAGTACGCCGGAGCAATCTCGGAGCTCTCACATCCGCACACCTCTTTATCTTCAGCGTCACTGCCAGAACCACAAGCTATAGTCTTAACCCAAGGCTATTTACGTCTCATTCCATCAGATTGTAACGTCAGCTGGAACGCTAGGTTGTTGCCACCGGCGTTTTCTTCACCCCCGCCGAGGGAACCAGTGCGATAGAAGTGCTCGTCGTGCGAAACGCTGACAGTTCATTTCAGCCGACAACAGCCCTCACTTCTTTTATTTTATTTTATTTTATTTGCTTCAGTATTTATACCCCGCAACAGCTACTTAAAATACAAGGGCAAGACGCGGCTTAATAAATAAACCCTTATTTCTCCTCCCAGTGCATTGGTGCCACCAATAACGTCGGACTCATTCGTGGCGACTAGTACCACTTTTCCCTTCCTAATCAGTCCTCTGGCGCTGATATTCGAGCCAACCGGCTTGCCTCCAACGCCGGAGGCTATTAAACCGATAATGGGATCACCCTCCTAGGCTTCCTTCATATGGAATGTACGGATAATATACTCTCAACCTCTTAGGTCCACCAAGTGAACGTTCATCATCTATCCGACAAATCCCCTGCACGACTGCACTTGTTATGGTTTGAGAGCTGCCCCAATGGTTGGTTGGATCTGCGAGCTCTCCGACACCCATCGCTTCAGTGCTGGTTGCTACCCAGAAAAATACACTACTGCCGGTTGGTGACCAACGACAGCCCCGGATTCAATTTCAACAGCCCATTGTAGGCCGCTCGTTGTTCTAGTTCCATCAGGACAGATGGAGTTACTACACCTTTTAGCTCTTGTCCTATTCCTGGGGATCAGGACTATTTCAACAGTGACGCGGATGACGTGCAGCGGTTTGCCACTTTTGTTCCCTCCCGGGAAACCGTGTGCGTTCTGGCCCACGTTCTCCGACAGCCTTAAGGCCAGCTGAACAGCTGTACAAATAGCAAAGTGATGGCATGGCCACCAATAGACGTCGTTGTAAATAAACCTACACGCGAGCTTGACCTTCCGGGTTTATGTATGAGGAAGACACAGATCTACCGCTTGGTAAACCGATCCAATCGACCCATAAGATTGGAAACTACCGAGCCGAGCTGCGGGGGCGGGGGTGGTGGCGTTGCGGTGTTCAACGCCCCGGATTGCTGGGGTAGCGATTGGATCCAGACGTTCTGGGGTGCTCGTTTCTCTTTTTCCTTCTGTTTCTCCTTTTCTCTCTCCTTGCCCTTCTTATCCCATTCCTTCATGATACATTTGTCCGGAGGTTGGTTGGTGGTACGGGGTTCCAGTTCTGGCACGCCGATCTTGCTCAGGTGCACCGTGAGGCTAGTTGGCGGGGTATATTTCTCCATCTCAGTATTTTTGCCTTTCGGATTGTCGAGCCTTATTATCTTCGGAGCCTTCAGTTTCGCCTGTTCATAGATCACGTACTGATGCAGCTCCCCCTCTTCATTCATACCTGCATAAAACGCTGAGCGATAAACGGTGACGCCACAGAGCAGTGCGTACCAGCTTTATGGCGAAATCGCTTGATCTCTTCCACCACGCGTAGCACCTTGGGAACGTTTTCCACAGTTGCCGAACGCACGGAGATGAAGAGCATAGCTTCGTCCTGGCGAATCATAAGACCGGGATTATCGAAACCTCAGTTGACTCGCCTAACCTTGAGAAGATTCCAACCGTGAGCAGCATAATCTTCGATCTCCCCTTCATCCTCCACAACCAGTTCATTGACCTCGCCCTTGTACGCCTGCATCTCCGCAATCCTTTCAACTCCCACGCGTGGTTCTGGTCTCGGAGGCACAGGGGGAGCCCCAGAGGATGTTTGCCTTGGATTACCAGGTCTGCCTTCGGAGGCGGCATGATGGCCCTCGTTCAAATCCGAGAACGTAAAGAGCGCCGTCAGCAACACGATCTCGAGACCCTTCCGGTCTGCGATGTCAAACCTTGGGATTGGTTGAGCGGCTACAATGTGGGTCGGGGAGCGAGGTTGAATTTACCTGTTCAGGTTATAGTCTAGAATCTGGACCGTGCCATTCCGGATGCGAGAGGGAGGTTCCGAGGTTACAGCCACCAATACCGGTGGGTCAGGCTTTCGTATCATATAGCACTCATCCTTCTTCCATTCAAAGTCATGCCTGGATGGAGCGTTAGAGCAAGAAACCTATCAAGCAGTGGGAAGGCGTACTCCTCCCATCTAAACGACCACCGGAAAGAAACCTTTCCGACGTCCTTGAGGTCCACGACGATTGACGGATTGAAAAGTTCGAGGGTCTTGTGTCGGCTTACTGGATTCGTGGCGGCGCCTGAGATCAACAATGATCCTGATATCGGGTCTGTGGTGGCCAAGGATAAGAATAAGCCTACAGCGCTGATTGGGCGTGGGTGAAAGGTGTTACCGTAGACGTTGATCTGATACGTTGCGCTCTGAACCCGATGCTTGCGGTAGTGCACGACTCCTGAGGGATCAACAAGGTCAATCACGTCTGGATCGTCAGGACTAGGAGTGAACTGTAGGGTGAATAGGTTCTTGTCGAGGCTCATGGCTGGTGCATGGGCGGGACGAGTGTGAACTGCGCGCTCTGACCCGAGTGGTAGGGTCACATCATTTGCCGGGGCTGCCAACGGAAGCAGTCCCTGAATCGGGAGGCGCGCTGGATAACAAAAACTTTTGTAGTGTCACTACAAAAGATAACAAATAGAAGTGTAGTCTAGATAAGTTGGCATCCTTAACATTGTTTGGCGACGTCGATCAACCGCCGAATCCACCCCCATTCTCCTTGTTCAGGACCTCCGACCATCCGGTGGAACCCACCCTCTCCATGAGCTCGACAGCAAGGCGAACGCAAGCGAGGTCAACTTCCAGACTACACGCGCCCCGCCGCAGACAGCAATCCCGTTCCCCTGACCCCACAACCGTAATCTCGTCCCCATTATACACCGAGCCGGGTGGCGGACAGGTCCCCTCCATAATCCCTCCCCAGAGTACACTCGCCAAACGATCTAAGAAGCGAGAGAATCAGAACCCTGCGAACACATCCTCTAACTACAATTCCTCCCACACCAACCGGAACGACCCAGATACTGGCCCCGTGGCCCGGGGCGACAAATCGAAGGTTCACAAGCCTCCGAGCTCAAGGAATCGACACATCGCCAATCAGAGTACTGAAACCCTGTCCTCATCCCGAACAGTAGCCTCGGGAAGACGGGACAGAGATCGGTCGTTTGCCAGTGGAGAATCTGTTAGACCCTCGAAGCGAACATCTTCCGTGGAGCCCATCGAAACCGACGACGATCCCCATCTTACTGGCCCTATCGCCGTCGCGCAGTATGCTCGCCTCCAGAACGAGGTTGAGAAGCTAAGAGAGGTATGTTGCGAACGCGTCATCAGTGATCGACGCGATTCATCTTAGATTTGCGCATCCACACAGCAATCACAACGGTCGAAGAAGACAATTGAGAAGCAAAGCAAGGTTATCGATGAGTTACGGAAGGAACTCGCAAGTACCAATCGGGTTTGTCCATCCCCGTATTTGGCATCTACAGTTCCTGATCTACGGCTTCTCCAGCTAAATCAGGAACAGAGCACCCAGGTCGAGAAACTCAAGAAACAGTCAAGGAAATGCGACGAGGTTCACTCTCCCCCGGCTTGCAGTGTTGGATTTTTAATCATTCTTCTTTAGTTCCTGACTAGCATCGAAGGCAACCTGCAATGCCAGATCTGCCTCGAAATTCTTTCGCGGCCGTTCACGTGCGTTTTCCAGATCTTTCAGTACCAACCAGTCGCTGACCTGGTCTATATGTAGGCTTTCCCCTTGCGGGCACGTCCTTTGTCAAGGCTGCCTCCAGAACTGGTTCAAATCAGCACCTCCAGCCGAAGACGAGATGTTCGACGATAATGACCCCCTCGCTTTAGTATACCGCACCAAGACCTGCCCATGCTGCCGTACTGTGGTCCGCTCCAGGCCCACACAGCTCTTTATCATTAAATCCATCGCGTCCGCTCTCGACAAGGCCAAGTCTTCAGGCTCTCGACGAAACTCTCCTCCCCCTGACCCTGATCCCTGGGCTGGAATCTTCCCGGATCCCGAAGACCCCATGTCGACAGATGACGACGAAGGAGAAGAGACGGACGAAGAGGAAGAGGACGAATTTGGGTGGGTATACGGGGGAGAGGGTTACGGAACCGATAGTGACGAAGAGCCCTACCAGGGCGATTACATCCCTGCTAAGTGGCAACCTCCTTCGATTCATGTGGAAACCACCGATTTCTTGTTCGACGAGTTGACCGAGGAAGATTTCAAGATGCTTCGTCGGGGTGCAACCGTACAGATGATCGAACTGTTCAATATGTCCTACTCACACGATGACGGGCTTTCGGTCGTGCTCGACGATGGGAACCAGATTTACCTTGGATGGAATATCCGGTTGCACCCTTCAGACTACACCGGGGAGGAGTACGTCGATCACATCTTGAGTGATGTGTTTGAGAGGAACGAGAGGTGGGTGGTCGATGAGGGGGACGGTGGGTCATGGACAGCTTGGAAACTGGTGAGGGAAACCGAGGAGGTGACCTTTGATACCACGGACTCGGAGGAGTGGGAAGCATATGATGACGATGAAGAGGAATGATGTGGATACTTTTAGTAAGGTATGATTGTTGTGGGATACTGGCCGTAACGTATATCGTGTCACATTATGTAGATCATTATTATATTATAGACATGAACCCGGAACCTCGACTAGCCAGGCTTTCGGCTAAGTGTAATACATCATGCATCATGTACCACTCTTCAAGTCTCTGAAAAGCGGCGGGATCATCCCGTCACTACTGATGGTGCTCGAGTCGATATGTATACAGCATGTTCAGACCCAGCCATATTTACGGCGACGAAACCATGGACTACACAACGCTAAATGAACACCGGTGGGTAACGTTTCGTAAGATTTGACACCTCTACTCATCGCAGATGGGCGACAGGTGCTAAGATTCGTGGGTGCTCACGATCCGACGGATCCAGAGCGGTTGAAGTACAAAAGTGGAAACAGTCGGGGTCGGGCCCCGAATCTTTAATAGAAGTCGAGGAGGAACAATCGAACCACACAGATCAAGCAGGCGTTGGAGATCTCCAATGGGGATGGATCTGCCCTTTCTCAAAGGCAATGCCTCCGTCCCGAATGGATTGCATTGCAAAGACACACAATACCACCGTGGTGCATACCAGCACCGTCAACATTTGCGGAAAGAACCCTACTACATCTAGAAGGCGGTGTCAATACTTTGAAAGTGGAGCTACGTGGAAATTCCGGTGCGTACCAAGAAATATGCCAAACGGTGGCGAGTCTACATAAAGACTCCGGATGGTTGGAGTGGACAAAATGACGGTAGTGGGAAGAAGGGCAACGCTCCCTTCCACTTTCCCTCGCCGTCGGACCACGATCGATGCAATGGTCACCGAACACAACGTCAATACCCAGTTGATCGCAAACATGGAGAAAGTGAGCGCCCGCGTGCGAGTGGAATGTTTAACTGTGGCAAATATTGTGCGGGATTCGACTTCCGCTGTGATCGGCCCGTCCTCAGTATCGTAGGTAAACTGGTTCCTGGTCGGTACCTCGAAGGATGTCGTGGTGAAATCGGCTGGTCCGGTGTCACCGACTGCAAACGTGGTGATCGGTATGGACTTGTTTGTAGCCTTCTCGACGACGAAAACGAACGCCATGAAATTGTACCGATCAAGTGGGTTGTGATACTGATTTCCTCCTTCTACCCTGTGTTCTGTGTCGAAGGAAATTAAGCCCTGGGGACTGAACGGAAGGGGAGTTGTATTAAACCCATTGTGGTTGGAGCATTTGGAAACCTACCGTAGTTTCCCCCCCGGTCCCGGTCACTGGGAGGTGGGCTGGATCATACGAAAATGCCGGTTTTGATGCACTGATATCTTGTCGTTGAGTGATTCCCAGGTAGAGAAAGGGACGGATTTTTACCCACTCATCTAGGTATACATCCACAGCTCTGTCGAGAGGCACGTACCCGGTGGAATTTCCGTCCACGCCTTGCAGTCCGTACTCCCCGCACCCAACGATGAACCATGTCACAGATAGTCGGTGTGTATCTAGCGAATCAAACTGGGAAACATCGCCAAGTATCGCAACCTAAGGATATCGTTTAGTCGAATTATCCTGGCAAGGCCACACCCAGAAACCTACTCCGTTCCCATTGGGTAAGAGTTGGTCTGCTGCGTAGTGATCTCCCGAGTTACAGAGTGCGGCCACGAACAAGAATACGGTGACCAACAATGAAGCAAGGTACGCAAGCAGAATAGGATTTCTGGGAACCAAATGCCGGTTCCAATGCTTCTTGCGAGGGTGGTGAGAATCGTCTGGGACGACAGCATATTTGGTTAGAAGGACAATCGCCATGTGTGTCGGGGAAGGCGTTCCTTGCATCAGTGTGCTTGGTTGTTCTGGGCTAAGAGTGAGGGACGGAATCACTTCGGCAGGCTGTTGGGACATTTCGAGAGTAGGGAGGGGATGTAAGGCGAGACTATGCACACCTTTTTATCACGCTAAGTGGCGGTGAGTCCTCACGCAGCGACCGCACATCAGGAAAAATGCCGCGTCAGCTTCCACCAAACTGGAAGTGCTTGGAACGATGGGGACAAGATGAGAGTACCATATATACAAGCGCTAGTTCGATGCCGCGCTCCTGGTAATTGACAGTCAGTTCCGAGCGCGCCGAAGCTCGTAGAGTCGTGGCCGAGTGCTTTTGCTTCTCGCTGACTTGTTCTGCGGGCACCGGATTTAAACAGAGTGGGATTTCAACGGGAGCACACTCGTGAAAAAGCGACGCGGTGGAATTACTCCGAATCGTTTGGAAGCGCATGAAGCGTATAGGTTGTACTTAGTATACAATTGCATAAAATCTGACTCTCGGTATAGATGGCCTGGGCGGCGAAGACAAAAGCCCTACCGCCCTCCGAATGCTTAGTGCGGTAAGACAGCAGGTACCAAGGCCGCTCATGACTATCTGCAAACCCGGGCCGCCCGATGCAGTGCGAGCCAGGTCCGTCTGGGTCATCATGAAGACTACTGATCAGGGAGCTACGCTGATTCACTCACTGGCAGTGTCCGGTTCGAACCACTCAACCAAATCCCAAAGAGTTGGCAGGGCCGAGCCGAGCCATGAACCGAACATCGAGAGGGCGGTCCACCGTGGCAAATACAATCGCAGGGGCGCCATCATGGAGCACAAGATCCAGCCTCCGTGGGCGGGTTACCACTTTGCTGGTGCAGTAACAGCAACCCCCCGACCCTCCACCTATTCTACCTGCACAGTGATAGGGTCTCGCCAGCCCTATAAATCGACGCTCCCGCTTTACCTTCAGCCCCAACCATGAACGGAATGTCATCGGACACATTCGCGGAGTCCGAAACTCGCTTCATATCCAACCACAATGTACAGGGAAATCCCGTTCCCGAAATACCATCTCACTGGATTTTCAAGAGAGACGAACACCCATTGAAGCACACGTACTTCTGTTGGTGGCCTTTCTTCCACTTCCTCCATCACCTCTTCTGCGTCATCGGCTTGGGTCATGCGAGTTTACATCATGTTTGGGAGGTGAGCTACCCGGGCTGTCCGGCTGATGTTTGGGGGCCCTGGAGAGATACGCCGAGGGAGAGGCTGCAACATATCAACATCGTGGTACGTTTTTCAGCAGAGTATCGATAGGCGTTTCATGGGTTTTAACTCCAATTTCCGGCCCAGGCTGGTTTACTCTTGACTGCAATGGTGGGGTTTTGCACCACAGAGGCCCCTGTGAGCTCGATACTACCATACACCACCCCAAGTGCATATTACGTTCTCTCTGCATCCGTTGCCCTTTCCCTCGGAGGCCTTATCGTGGGGTCTGCTGCCGTGTTCGCCTTTCACAAAGCCAGAGTCGACTGGTTCCACGAGGTTCGTTATCCTTCCATCCTTGGCCTCTAAGGCGGTACGTGACGCGTGACGCACCGTCTACTATCGTCTGAGCAACACGGTGTTCCATACTGCGGAGGCTGATGGAAGCACCAAACAGACAATGATGGGTTCGCGACCTCGTGTTTGGGCGACGATGATTCTGTTATCTTTCCCGTTCGTGTTGGTTGGAGTTTCGACATGTACTGCGGCGACTGGTGAGTGTTTGTGGAAAGGACTTGCAGCGCGTTCAAATGCATCAGTGAAACTGAACTCGGGTGTTTCGAAAGGTTTGCTTGTTGCCGCCTTCCATTCGGAGGTCAAGTTCGTCAGGGCTTCGTGTTACCTCTTCGTTATTCCGCCCTTGGCCTGCGGAATTGTATTTGGCTGGATGTTGTGCGTGAAGCTGGGGGCTTTTGGAAGATTTATGACTAGGCTTATCCGTTTGATAGCTTGAGCGTTCTGTGATTGGTGGGCCGGCATTTTTATTTATTTTCCCCGAGTCGGCCGGACCGCGGTGTTACAATTTCATTCGCCACGATGTTTCTTTTGTTTCTGACATGTAATGCGTAAATGGGTGACTGGGTGACAGTCCCCAGGACTAGGGATATATATATCCGTTGTAGAAGGGTGCCACTAGCCGAGGTCTATTGCTCAGTATCTGAGAACTTCCTCCTCGTGTGGACCAACGAGAACAGAGAATTGAGCGTCGAGGTGACACCAGCATGTGGTGCGGCTGAAGTAGGTGAGTTTGCCACCCATCCCGCCCTCCATAGTTTTGGGGGCTGGCTGGGATTCGAGCGAAAAGGCTAAGGCGCCGGATTCCAGATGCGCGGTTTGGAGATAATATCCACGCCCCGACGCAACGGTCGGGGTCCCGACAGTTCCCTTAAAAGGCTA
>Ga0307515_10008005_pt1 | contig 20735 bp, 6 predicted proteins | sample 17_EM_MG_FD_194513 | JGI IMG/M metagenome (GOLD analysis project Ga0307515, IMG submission 194513) | Populus trichocarpa ectomycorrhiza microbial communities from riparian zone in the Pacific Northwest, United States - 17_EM | ecosystem: Host-associated > Plants > Roots > Unclassified | place...
TATACTTCTAGTAAACCGTACTAAGACTTAAATAAGTATATAGAGTTAGAGATAAGTCCGTAATCCCCAACTTCCGACCTTCCAGCAGGTCGTACTAGGAGTCTAAACGGGTGGTCACTGTCGTATGTATCGCTCGGGGGAGGTGTCAAGTGATTGCTAATCTATACGCGCTCACTAATCAGTGTTCATACTAACTTAATAGCACGAGTGAGTCGTATCCCGGGGCACGAAATACATATAGTATTGTATGCTCTTTGGGATAGTGGTAACTGTCTCTTATATTAAAGCAGACTACGTAGTCTATATACTGATGCGACCTCCCCCCTAATTAGTCAGTGCTTCAGGAGTGCACCAGACGCGTAAGCGGGTGGTTGGTGCACCGAACGCGTAAACACGTACTTGGTGCACCGAACGCGTAAACACGTACTTGGTGTACCGAACGCGTAAGCACGCGGTTGGTACAACAGGTGCTGTAATTATACAGATAGAAATAAGCTAAGAGTTAACTTAAAATACCCAATATATTATATATTAGTATAGATTATATATATAAATAACCTTTTATATATTGTTTCTTAAACCTAATAAAGATTATAAAATCTTCTTCTTATTTAATTTCTTATAACTACTTCGCCCTTAACACACCTATCTTTAGCCTATAAATAATTCTTCTAATAAGTACTCTATCCCTTAATTAGCTTAGTATTCTTAGCTTATAGTTCTAATTCTATTTTTACTATATATAAATTCTTTTTCTAAACTTCTTTTAGCCTTTTTCTAATCTACATTTAGCTAATAAATTCTTAAAATCCTCCCACTTCTTAATTATAGTATTAACTATTTAACTTTTAGGTTAAATACTTTATTTACCTATTACTCTATAATATTCTATATATAGAGCCTAATCTCTATCCTACTAATCTAACTTAGATTTTTAGGTTTCTAGAAACCTTCGTCCCGTACTTATTTATTTATCTTTAAACTAAGCTACTACTCTTTTCTATTAATTTTTGTCCGTTATAGGTCCTTAAGCTCCTTAGAACGGAACGAGCATTCTGAAACAGCCTACGGTGTCAAGCTTCTGCCAAGGCCAATCAAGCTTTACTCAGATCCCGCAAAGTTTTAGCGAAACCCACAGTGGCTAAAGACCAGGCGAGACGTTTAAGCGCTGTCTCATAAAGCCGTACGAATGCAAGGGGCGAGCATTGAAAGAATCAGAATGCACGCGCCATCTAAAAGCAACCGTCAGGACGGTCGTTTTTTGGTCCCCGAGTCTATGGGAACATCACTCCATCAAGGGTGGGGATGCTGGCTGCCTTGCGGAAACCTTCTCCGAAAGAGGTTGAGAAGCATAAAATTTTATGCATTATCCCATTAAGACGTTTTTCTGATTAGTTAACTACAGACCAATGCACATCGGCGGACCAGAGAACGACAGCGTCGTCCGCGGCCGCCGCCTCGACCGCAAGTGCCACTCCCGCTGCAGCTGCAGCTGCACCCGCATGTGCGGTTGCCTAGGAGGCCCATTTGGATGATGGCCCCTAGTGTACTACTAATCATTAGGATTCTGAAATTTGGTCCCGGCTTACTAGCCAGGGATACGCTTAAATCTATCCTTCACCGGTCAAATATCATCTCTATTGTCCTAGAAACACAGCCCAAACAAGTAAATAAACCGAATATCCAAATCAAATATTCGTCCAGTTGTTTACTTAGCAAAACCAAATTTTTCGTGAGTTAGTTTACATTGATATAGTACCGCAAAAGCTTGACGGCTTCTTTATCATATAACAGTCTTTTAAAAGCCTTTCCATAGAATTACTCAAAATATTCCACACTCGTATGGACACACCGCTTCCTTTTACAAACTTCCCATCGAAGATCATCATGACTAGGTTTCACCGTTTGGTTTGATTAGACCGAGATGTAATGACTCATATCACAGACATGTACGAATGCCGGGGATATTAAACTTTCCATAAAGCTAAGAAATGCAGGTCACCATTTCACCTCGTCGATTCTACTCGTCGAGCCCTTGTTCAGGCGTTCCCGAAAGCGGAGCTATGAATGATCGATTACAAATCTGAGACCGTGCGCCGATCTTGGTGGAATGATCAATGCACCCCAAGCACATTATGAACCGACATTTAAATACTACAGCATTTCCTCTTCTCCTCTTTAACTAAAAGCACCTCACTCCAAGTTACTCTACCTTCTCTATCATCTACAATGCCTGTCTCACTTTACGATCTTAGCATCCCAGTGTTTATTCGTGGCCTCAGCAATCTCGCAGCATTCCTGAAGAAGGCCGAAGACTATGCAAACGAAAAACAGATCCCACATTCCGAGCTCCTTAATGCCAGGCTCGTTGATGATATGGCCGCTCTCCCCTTCCAAATTCAACGCGTCAGCGACACTGCCAAAGGGGTAACAGTTCGCGTCGGCGGAGCTGAAAATGTCGTGATGGAAGACACCGAAACAACTTTTGAGGACCTGCAGACGAGGATCTCGAGGACGATTGACCTTCTGAACAGGGTGGATAAAGGGGCGTTTGAGGGAAAGGAGACGGCGGAAGTGGTGATGAAGTTGAGGGGTGAGGACAGGAAGTTCACCAGCGAAACCTATTTGCTGAAATTTGCGTTGCCAAATTTCTATTTTCACGTTACCACTGCATATGCTATTCTAAGGCATAAAGGCGTGCCTGTTGGGAAAATGGATTTCTTGGGGCCGGCGTAGGACGAGGCGGAATGTTCTGGGTATCATGGCTGAACGACTGTAGTTGAGCTCTTTTAGCACAGTGACGTGGGCTAAAAATCTTACAATTAAATAAACGAGCCATCTTTCGGGCAGAGCTTTAGGGCCAACCGTCTATGAGCGCTTGTCATTTATGTTTTATTATTTCTCAAAGATTGGAGCTGCAGATCGATGGAAGCCAGCCTTTATCATCTCAAACTCGGGATAGCCGAGCTTTGAACTAATCAAGTCTACGCTGACACGGTCCTTGTAGTTTAGGTAAATAGCCAGTAACATTTTAGATATCTTAGGCAGACTTGCACATCTTTATCATTGCCTTAACCTTACTTTCTATCCCTTGCCGTTTGAACGCGTCCAATAACTTGTGGTCCGAGCTTGACCAATCAATTAACTGCATTAGCTGGCGGTCAGTGCTCGGGGGGTAGTTTTTTAGCAATCCCATGCGGTAGTTTAGGATATTGGGCAGGTTGAACAAAGTCTTCGTCATTGATTTCACGATTTCGAACCATTGTGATAGTTAATTCAATAATTGAAGCTTGGTATTGCTGCTGGTGTTCACGAAATCGATGTTCCTAAGTGTTGCGCACGGGCTACAAACGCTTGGACGCTAACGGTGCAAGGGATAATAGCGTAAGGTTCCAGCTGTACAGCCTTTTCAATAGCCTAAAACGCATGAACTGTTACTTAAGTTATTGTTAAGATGGTGTTCGATTAATCTAGACTGCTACCACGCTCAGTTATGTTGGTTAATTTTCTACCTGATGACAAGCTCCATTGACATATGAAGATACTCAAAACCACCCATGTGATTGAATGGTTCTCGCTGCTTTATCCCTTCGCACTGGATTTGCGTCCATCTGTTATCGATAAGAACTGGCCAATTAAATCAACCAAATCAAATCGTTCGTGTTCCCGCACGGATCAACTTAGAGATGGACGTCACCGTTTGAAGGGATAGGCCAGGATCTAAACAATGTTTCCGCGGTGACCCAATCAAATTCAAATGTATGTATAAGCTGGGTAAAATGACGTTCTTCGTTCGCGTCAGACCGGACGGAACCCTTTCGGCCCCATCGGAATGATAACGGTCAGCAGGGTGGGCCTTATTTGACCAGAATCTGCAACCGTAAATTCGGGAGAACGCATAAACACCCTAGCCTCTTCAAAGCAGATATCTTTATATCAAGTTGAACAAGCGTAATGAACGAGATCGAGGACTCCCACTCCCGCAAGCCGTTCCGCATCGCCATTGTAGGCGGAGGACTCGGTGGCTTAGCTCTCGCTATAGGTCTTATCAGGCATGGTATTGGCGTCCATATATACGAAGCTGCAGCTACATTCTCCGAGATTGGCGCGGGTGTTGCTTTTGGTCCTAATTCCGTTCGGGCCCTGGGTCCGACCGACGAGTCCACTCTCCGCGACTACAAGAAACATGCAACTTTTAACGAGGGTCCAAAACGCCAGCATACTTTCCTCTCCTTGCGATATGGGATGGGCTCTTGCAACGGAAACGGGAAGAGTTGTGGAGATTAATGCACAGGGAGGATGGCCAGGATATGGATAAATGGACCTGGACACGCACGCGGAGCTGTATACATAGGGCCAAGTTTTTGGATGAGCTTATCCAACTGGTCCCGGGGGAATAGTTTCGTTCAGTAAAGCTCTTGTCAGCGTTGGTGAATTTCCGGGCGAGGAATCGGGCGTTAACGACGTTCGGCTCCATTTCATCGACAGATCCACTGCCACAGCTAGTGCCATAGTTGGATGTGATAGCATTAAGAGCAAGACTAGAGAAGCAATCTTGGGGAACAGTATCAATCCAAAATTCACAGGAGAATAGGCCTACGGAGCCTTGATTCCTAGAGATGCAGCACTCAAGCCTCAAGGCGCTTGGAGAGGAATTGGCGTGCAACGACTAGCTCTGCGGATATGGAGGTTACATCATTACATATCCAGTTGAGCATGGGGAATTCATCAACATTGTAGCCGTTCGGCGCAAGAACGGGGCTACATGGGAAGATGGTCAATGGGTAGTCCCCTCCACAAAGGATGAGATGCTTCGAGACTTCGGGAGCTGGCATCCTGCCGTTACAAATCTTCTTTCACATTCTTTGGCTCAAGAGGAATGGGCTTTATTCGATCTCCAGCATTCGGCAAAATACTATAAAGGCACCATGTACTTGCTAGGAGATAGCGCTCACGCTAGTACGCCTCACATCGGCGCTAGCGCAGGCATGGCCATGGAAGATGCGTTTTTGTTAAGCAGCTTAGCGGGCGCTATCAGAGATCAAACGGAACTCGAAAAAGCGTTTCGAGCTTTTAATGCTGTCCGAAGGCCAAGAACCCAGACAGTCGTTGAATATAGTATGCTGTCCGGTTTGGCGTACGAATTTATGAAAGACGACGTTGGAGATGACTTTTCAAGATTGCAGGCTGACATTAGTGCTCGATTTGAGTGGCTCTGGCATGAGGACTTAGAAGCACAATTATTGAAAGCGAGGAAGTTAATGGGGTGATTATTTTAGAAAAAAAAAAGAATAACGTTTTCAATAGGACTTGAATGGCTGCCCCTTTAAGCACGCCTTGACCTGCAGAGCGACAAACCTGGAGTAGAATCTTGCCATTGAACAGTCTCCGCCCATGAACCAGAGCCCCGGGTAGCCTAGAGGTTTATACGCGCCTCGTACCTCCCCCTCCATATCAAGCCCCCAAAAATCTTCCAGGTGGTCGGTGGCCTCCCCACCAATCATTTCTGCCGCGATCTCTCGCATATTACCCACAAACCCCGTGCAGAACACAACTACATCCGCATCAATAGCCTCCCCGTCGGAGAAAAGCAGACCGGTTGAGGTAAATGACACTGGTTGAGCATCTGACTTCATTCGCACCTTCCCAGCTGCAATTTCGCGTGACACCCCCTTATCGAGATGGTGACCACCAAGACGAGCGTAGAGAACCTCGATTATATCACCATTTCGGTCGAGCTTGAATCCAGCTCGTTCGAGGTCATCATAGCGGTGTGACTCGCGAGCAGCCGCAGCAGCGAGACCGAGATTTGCAAGGGCGGAGGTAATACGCATGGGCATAGTCATACTAAGGCGGTCTCCAAGTTCTATTGGGATCGTGTCGTTGTGAAGCTGTTCGAGTAGGGGCACCAGATGGTCTTGTGGAATAACAATGGTTGGATTCCGCTGCACCATTGTGATGGAAGCGAGACTGGCTGATAACATATCTTCGACTACATCGTGTGCTGTATTGCCAGTGCCCAAAACAATAGCATACTTCCCCTTCCATTTTTCGCTGGATCTATAAGTCACAGAGTGCAAGATTTCCCCTGAGTAAGCTGAACGATCAGGTATTGAAGGTATGCGAGGTACTTGAGATCCGGCTCCGAGAGCGAGGACCAAATGTTGAGTTGTAACGGTCTTCTCTTCTAGGATGTTGTCCACATTATACCAAACTGTAAGAACCCAGGCCTGTAGAAGGCTATCCCAACGCGCTTTCTTCAAGGTGGTAGAAGTTAGCACTCTAATTCCGTATTTCTTAGCCCAATTCTCATATCCATCTGCCAATTCATCCTTGCTCAACCATTGCGAGTGAGTTCCCGCAGCGAAGGTTCGCTCGAAGGGTAGCTGTGCCATATTTCGGGGCGTGTGCAATCTTGCGGAGTCAAAGCGGTTCCTCCAGTTATCTCCGATGTTAGTATTACTCTCGAGCAGAATGTAATTTACACCAAGGGCTTCAAGTCTTCCAGCGGTTGAAAGGCCTGCCTGGCCACCTCCCACAACAACGCATTCGAAATCGCCAGCTTTGAGATCAGGCTTCCGGCGCTCCGCCAAAGAGACCCCTGGGTGCAACGCATCAACGTTCGTGCAAGCTCGCAAGTTTTCCACCCACGTTCTTAGCATCCAGATCTTCCAGGTGTCTTCATCAGTTGGCACTAATGAGATAATGCCGGTGCAAGATCTAGCAGGCTCGGAGGACACTTCAAACTCGAAAGCGGCTTCTACCCATGCAATTGAGGGTCCAAATCGGGCCACTCGGGCTGTTTCAGGATGGATAATGAAAGTAGATACCCCTTTGTAATGTTGTCTCCAGGCCGATATAATTCGATCGCTGCCATAGAATGTTCGAAAATTGCCTGTGAACGCGAGTATGTCGCGCCATATGGCATCTACTGTGAAGTGGCTTGGTCCCGGTTCTGAAAGGTAGGCCAAACAGTGCTGAGCCACTGCAACGCAGTTCACAGTATCGGGGATTTTTGCTGAGGGCAGGGAGCCAGGCAAGTCAGCAACCTTTACACTCGGCGACCGGCTAGCTTGAAATAAGTTAGTAAGAGTCAAGTCATCAAACTAGACCAAGAGTTCGCTCGAAGCAGTCCACAATTCCCGCCTCTAATTTTAAAAGCTTGGAATGAATTATTTAAGAGTAAGCTGCTTACCTTGATTCATCTTCGTTATTCTCTGTCGGGCTATTTTCTTTGGTAACACTAGAACTGAGTCGTAAAGCCTAGAGTAGTCCGAGGTTGTATTTATGCAGAGACATGAATCTATTTTAATAGCTTATATATCAAGAAATAGGTCAGCTTCTCCAATTCACAAAGCAACAGTGCAGAGCTGACGATATGTGGCTGAAATAGCTTCGGTAGGCGATTGACCGTTCCATCTGCGGAGCTCATTCGTCCGTAGTGTTCCGACTGATGCCGGTACACGCGATATTCCGGTAAGCGACTATCTCTAAAAGGACACCGCAACCACAATTCAAAAGTTAAAGAACATTTCTGCCTCATTCCAGAACGAGTGGTCATTTTTCCAGAATGAGTCGTATATCGCTTTAATCGGCTTCATTTCGGATTAATTAACTCAATCTGGAATAAGGTAGTGCTCTAAAAGTAATATATAGGTTATCGCGGTTATATTAATAATAAGCTTAAATTTAAGTGACGGTCAGCTCAGACCTTTGCGCTCACCTTCCACCTACCGAACATGTAACCGACTACCGAGGCTCGCATTACCTTATGACTCACCACCCGTTTCTTGACATCGTATGTCTCACTACCTATATCTCACTACCTATTTCCATTACCTATTGCCGACTGTAAGCGCTGTCTACCTCGGCAATTATGCATTATCGTTATTATCTTTTTGTTACCCACTTCGTGTATATATAGACGCTTTAGAGCTATATTTACAATTAAGTTGTTCATTTAATTATTTACACTACAAAAGCTTACAGTTATGAGCCCGGATCGCACCACCTGCTAACCAATTAATCTACTACCATATTTAAGAAGTTACTACTTCTACTACCTTTGCAGTATCTTGAGCTTCTTTACCTATTAAACAAACGGATGATTAACCCCAGTTAATAACCGTACGTACCTAACCGACGAACGAATTGACAAATTAAAAAACGTTAAAATAAGGTTTTCGCCAAGACGCCAATTGGACCCTACCTAACCTATCAAAATCCTAAAAATAACAACTATAAACAAATTAAAAGTTAACCTCATCCTTAACCAGCCTTCTAATTGGACATAGTGGTTCTTTATTATCTAAGACACTGCCAAAACTAATAAGGTATGGGAGTACATTAACCTATCTAAAAAAGGCAAGCGTCCAAAGCTAGAATAACCAAGTCGGCCTATACTAAGGGATATACTACCTACGGCTACATTAATAGCAAAGCTAGACCTAAGTTAGCTTACCGCCTATAACCAGCTCTATACTAAATATAAAGACAATCTTCGCACATATAAGAAGCAAAAACGGGCTATAAACGATATTAACAACTATATCATTCGCACTATATCGGTAGCCTACCTTCTACTTATTAATAACCTTAACACGGTACACGAACGGCTTTAAGCACTTAAGACTGCACTAGCCCCTACTACCTTAGGTTAAAAACAAGACGTTCTTAATTAGTATACGGCTTTAAAAGCCTATAATAAAAAGCAGAGCATTGACAAATAGTTAAATAACTGGCGGAATATCTATAAGCTTACGGAATAATCAAAGCTACCAGATATACAGGGATTTAGGCCATACTATAATTTTATTTAAGTAATTAAACCTATCTCTTCTAGTTTTATAGGAGCACTAGAAGTAGACCTTATTAAAAAAGAACGGAAGGATAAAACTGCCCTATCTATTATCGATCTAATTAAGAAATTTAGAAGCACTACCGCATACAGTAAGCAGTATCCTCTACGACCACTGCCAATAACTCTGCCTTTACAACGCTTTAAAATAATTCCAATTTAGATTCCAATAGCAATTCTAATTTAGATTTAAAATAGAATAAGGAATATATATGCGGCTTTAAACATCAATTCAGCAGCTACTACTACATCGTTAAGTAGAAGCGCCCTTAAGGATAGAAACCAAACCTAGACATCTAAAAGAAAGTAGAAAAAGCAATCTTATCTACGCCTTAGATTAAACGCGCAGTCAACCAAATCTAAAAAAGAGAATAGGAAGTAAAGAAGAATATAGAATTTATAATTAATTTTAATTCTAAAACCTTACCTTCTAAAACCCTAACTAGCCATACTGCTATATTTAGTACTAGTTAAAAACTATTCAAACTCTAAAATACCTAGATACTTAACCCTAGTGTAGATACCCACGTCTACAATAACTAAGAAGACTTTACCTTCTCCTACCTAGCTGTAGAAGACGACTACCTAATTACTAGTAGAAATTTTAAAAAGATATAAGCTTACGGAATAGTAACGATTACTATTAATATACCTACTAGGAGCTTAAAAATAAAGCTATCCTATATAGCATTAGTACCTACTATATTTATAAATATTATAGCACTATTAAAAGCTACTAATAACGATATCTATTTTAACTTAGGACGAAACTTGCTATACCGTCTAGTAACTAGCGAAATAGTATACTATACAAAACGACTAGGGGGCCACTAGGCACTAATATATAGAGAGCCTACCCTAGATTTAATAACTTAATTAACCTTTTTAACAAGAAGATATTAACTAAGTAAAATGGCCCGCAAACTAGTTGGTACTATAGCTACAAAATAGTATAAAATACTTGGCCATATAGGACCTAATGCTATTAAGCAGCTTTCTAAGCACGTTAATGGCGCAGAATTAAACAACGAACGAGTACCGCGTAAAATTAAGTATAAAGTTTACTTAATATTAAAGCATATATAGCAGATCTCTTAAAGATAAGAATATAAATTTCTAGCTACTTAACTATTTAAGCGGGTAGCATTTAATATTATTACCCTTAGAGAACCAGGGTATAATAGCAATAAATACGTAATATACTTCTATTGCACGTATTCTAAATTAAATTTTATATTTACCACTAAGAATAAGGACAAAGCTACTATCCTACCTACCATCTATAAGACCCACCGTTTAATTAAAATATAATTCCACTAGGACGTCGTCTTCTTCTAGAGCGATAATAAACGTACTTTTAGACAAATAGGAGACACCTTATATACATAGTGTGCAGATAAAGGCATCACTTTTAAATGCCGAGCACCGTATACCGAGAAATAAAATAGTAGAGCAGAATGATCTAGACGAATCCTTATGGAATAATTAAGGGCTATGCAGCTAGAAGTATCCTTACCCCTATCCCTAGGACTAGAAGCTTTCCTTACTACTAGCTACGCACTTAATCGAACCCCAAATAAGCAACTAGGGTAGAAAACTCCATATAAGATCGCCTACAGTAACCTGCTATTACTTACCTATATACATATATACGGTTATAAGACCTATATACTAGACAAACGAATTAAAAGAGGAGATAAACTAGCTCCTTATGTATTAATTAGACACCTAGTTAGCTACAATTTAATAAATATCTACTGTATTTAGATTCTAAGTCTTTACAAAGTCATTTAAACTAGAGACGTCATGTTTAACAAGACCTCGTTCTATAACCCTAAGGGTTAAAACATTAACTACCTGCTAAGGGAAGCATTAGAAGACACCCTCTAGATAATTAGTCTACTAGAACCTCTCTATAAGGACAAATCTAAGGACGAATTAATCCTATATACAGTTAATCTGGACCCTTAAAGATCTACCTTAGGTGCAGATTAAACGATTTAGCAGAGCTTTATATAAAGGATACTAAGTAGTTACTAATACCTAGCAGAACGGTATCTCCAGATTTACTAGAATTAAACACCTTACTATAAGGACTTTAAGACGACATCCTAGATATAATTAAAATAATTCCTACCTAGCTAAGCTCTCTAGAACTATCTAATAGAGTAACTAATATAGCTCTATAAGCTAATAAAGTCTCGGCTAAACCTTTTACTAACTTTATTTTACCAGAAGAATTAAAACGAATTTAACGTTAAGCACATACAGCAGCACTAGCCAATCTATCTACCCTATTTAGTTACTACGCTAGATTTGCCACAGGATTAGTAAAGGACATTAACCGAACTAGATCCTTATCTCTATATTATAACAATCTTCCTCCTAAACTAAAGAATCTTAAAGAACTAAGAAAGCATCCTTTAACTACTAGCTTTTAAAAGGCTATAGAAAAAGAATACAATAACCTAAAACGCTAAGGGACATTTAAGACTGTACTAAAAGTAGAAGTAGGCAACAAGTAGATCCTTTTACTAAAATAGGTCTTTAAATATAAGCTTAATAGCGACAGCTACCTATAAAAGCTTAAAGCTAGACTATATATCCGCGGAGACCTGTAAATTACTAAAGAAGAGACCTATGTAGCAACCCTAGCTGCTCGAATATTCCGTGCTTTTATAGCTATAGCAGCCGCATTTAACTTGGAAATTTAATAGTATAACGCTATAAACATATTTATAAACGCCAAGCTTAGTAAACTAATCTACTACTACTACCTAAAAGGATTTAATTAAAACGGATATGTCCTAAAGCTACTTATAGCGCTATATAGATTAAAAATCTTATCACTACTTTAGTATAAAGAGCTTACTAATACACTAGCTAAATTCGGATTAGAACTAGTACTAGGCACTAACTACCTATTTACCGATAGACAACTTATTGTCTTCTTCTATATAGATAATATTGCCGTCCTATTTGCTAAAAAGGACCTTTTAAAACTTAAAGAATTTAAAGCAAAATTGCTATACTAATATAAGATCCGTGCACTAGGAGACCTATAGTAGTTCTTAGGTATTTAAATTAGTTAAGATTAAGTAAGTAGGAAGCTCTGGCTTTGCTAAGACTCCTATATTAAAAAGATAGCCAGTTAATTTAATATTTAGCCAGAAAGGTTCCCTAAAATACTACTACCTACTAAACTAATTCCGTCCAACCAGCAGATAAACCCTTAAAGAACACTAGCCTATTAGCAACGGGTTAGTTCTCTTATACACCTTACTATATTTAGAAGACCTAATATTACTAAGACGCATTCTAAGCTAGCCAAATTCCTTACTAATCCAAATTAAGAATACCTTAACGCAGTAAACTAAGCTATTACTTACTGTCTTAGAACAAAATCTATAGCTATTAAATACTCTAGCGAAGTATTTAGAGCCTATATCTACTTTATAAACCCTAAAGGAGAAGATATTACCTTTTATAGAGTATTTAACGTAGCATTTGCGGACTATAAAGAAACTAAACAGAGCTCTTAAGGATACCTTTTTATCCTATTTAGAGGACTAGTTAATTAGAAAGCAACCCTATAGCGATTTATTACTCGCTTAACTACTAAAGCAGAGCTTCTCTCCCTATCTACTGCTGCCGTTAAAATCATCTAGTGGTAACGATTCTTTGAGGCAATACATTAGGAAATTTTTTTTTAGGCACGTTGTTGCAAGCGAAAATCGGGTCTACAAAACCTACGTAAGTCGCAATTTGCGGCAATTCGCAGCAATTTGCTACAAACACGCAGCTACTTATAAGTAGCCTATGCAAATTGCTACAAATACGCAGCTACTTATAAGTAGCCTATGCGAATTACTGCAAATTACCACAAATTGCTAAAATCGCGACTTAAGTTAGCTCTGCACGAAGCTCCGCACGAAGCTCTATACGAAGCTCTATATAAAGCTCTATACGAAGCTCTATACAAAGCTTTATACAAAGCTTTATATAAAGCTCTGCACGAAGCTCTATATAAAGCTCTATACGAAGCTCTATACGAAGCTTTATACAAAGCTCTATACAAAGCTCTGTACGAAGCTTTATATAAAGCTCTGCACGAAGCTCTATATAAAGCTCTATATAAAGCTCTACATAAAGCTCTACACGAAGCTCTATACGAAGCTCTGCACGAAGTTCTATACGAAGCTCTGCACGAAGCTCTGTATATAGAGGCTCTGTATAAAGCTTTACATAAGGCTCTGTATAAAGCTCTGCATAAGGCTTTATATAAAGCTCTATACAAAGCTCTATATAAGGTTCTATACGAAGTTCTGCACGAAGCTCTATACGAAGCTTTATATACAGAGGCTCTGCACGAAGCTCTATACAAGACTCTATACAAAGCTCTATATAAAGCTCTATACAAGGTTCTGCACAAAGTTCTGCATAAAGCTCTATATAAAGCTTTACGTATAAAGGCTTTATATAAAGCTCTATATAAGGCTCTACACGAAGCTTTATATAAAGCTCTATATAAGGTTCTGTATAAAGTTCTATATAAAGCTTTATATAAAGCTTTGCGTATAGAGGCTCTATATAAAGCTCTATACAAGACTCTGTATAAAGCTCTATATAAAGCTCTATATAAAGCTCTGCACGAAGTTCTATACAAAGCTTTATATAAAGCTCTATATATAGAGGCTCTGCACGAAGCTCTATATAAAGCTCTATATAAAGTCCTATACAAAGCTCTATATAAAGCTTTATATAAAGCTCTATATAAAGCTCTACTAAGACTCTATATAAAGCTTTGTATAAAGCTCTATATAAAGCTCTATATAAAGCTCTATATAAAACTCTACGTAAAGCTTTATATAAAGCTCTATATAAAGCTCTATATACAAAGGCTCTATATAAGGCTTTACGCAAAGCTCTACGTACGGAGGCTCTATACGAAGCTTCGTATAACATATATTACTTTAGGTCCCCGCTATATTCTTAATAGCCTTTATACATAGGTAGCCACCTTATTTTTTACCCTTCCTTCCTTATATCCTCCCTACCTAGAGAGGCACTAGAACTGCAGCTAGCAGATAACCGTCGCCAGAACCAGATAACTGTTACCAAAACTAGATAACCGTCCCCAGAGCTAGACAACCGTCGCTAGAGCTAGACAACCGTCGTAAGAGCCAGACAACCGTCGCCAGAGCTAGACAACCATCGCAAGAGCTAGACGACCGTCGCCAGAGCTAGACGACCGTCGTTATCCAGACAACCGTCACCAGAGCTAGACGATCGTCGCAAGAGCCAGACAACCGTCGCCAGAGCTAGACGATCGTCGCCAAAGCTAGACGACTGTCATTAGAGCTAGACAACCGTCGCCAGAGCTAGACGACCGTCATCAGAGCTAGACGACCGTCGTCATCCAAATAACCGTCACTAGAGCTAGACGATCGTCGCAAGAGCTAGACAACCGTCGCCAGAGCTAGACGATCGTCGCCAGAGCCAGACAACTGTCGTTAAATCTAGACGACCGTCGCCAGAGCTAGACGATCATCGCCAGAGCTAGACGACCGTCGCCAGAGCTAGACAACCGTCGTTAGAGCTAGACGATCGTCGCTAGAGCTAGACAACCGTCGCCAGAGCTAGACGACTGCTAACCGTTTAAATAACCCAGCCAGCAAACACTAAACGATTCGATCGGTTGAATCAAACTAGAGCATTATTATTAGTCTATTACTAAATTAAATCAAATTAAGCCCTCCTATAGAGGTACCCCAGACGACTACCGTTTAGAGGTAGTATAAATAGATAAGTATAAATAGTAGGCATAGATAGGTAGGCATAAACAGGTAGGTATAGATAGTAGGCATAGATAGGTAGGTATAGACAGTAGGTATAAACAGGTAGGTACAGACAGTAGGCATAGATAGGTAGGTATAGGTAAGTAGGTATAGATAGACAGATAGATAGATAGATAGGTAGGTAGGTAGGCAGGTAGGTAGGCAGGTAAGTAGGCAGGTAGGCAGGTAGGTAGGCAGGCAGGTAGGCATTAGGCCAATTAACGATTTAAAGGCTCTAAGTAGATAGCTCTATATTTTATATAGTTATAATATAAATATATTTAAAAGTATATTATAGCAATCTATAGGAAACGTGCAAAATATATAAAATATATAAAATGTGCGAAATATATAAAACGTGCAAAACGTACGAAATGTATAAAACGTACGAAATGTACGAAATGTGTAAAACGTACAAAACGTACAAAATATACGAAATGTGCAAAATGCAAGGGCTACGTACAGGCTTCGCGCGGATTGCCGTAAAAAATATAGGCTTTGCGCAGGTTGCTGTAAACTACCGCAAAAAATATAGGCTTCGCGCGGGTTGCTGTAAACCGCCGTAAACCGCACAGGACTATATACGACCACCGCAACCGTACAATTTGCAGCAATTTACGGCAATTTGCGGCAATTTGCTGCAAACCGCAACAACGAGCCAAAAAAAAAATTTCCTGATGTAGGCTTTAATTTAGAACGCGATTTTACTATGCTTTGCGACAATATATAGACCATACAACTCCTAAGATAGGATACACCAAGCTTGACACCAAGCTTCGATATATTAATGTCTATTAACACTAGCTAAGACAGGAAGTCTAAGATAAAAAGATTAACGTCTAATAGGTCCCTATAAATAAGATACCTACTAACGGCCTTATTAAAATCTTACTCCGTTAAAAGCATAAAGCATAGATAAAGCAATTAAATTTAGTAGATATTTAACATTAGATTAATACTTTATCTAGCAACTAGTAATATCCGCAATATCCGCAATATTCGCAATATCCGTCACAGTTACCCTATCCTTTTGCTACTCCCAAATTGTATCTAAATTTCCTATTTTGGTATGGCCTCTACCTTTATTTTTGTTTTCTATAGCTTTAACTATACTATTAAATCTAGGGGGGTGTGTAACTGACTACCGAGGCTCGCATTACCTTATGACTTACCACCCGTTTCTTAACATTGTATGTCTTACTACCTATATCTTACTACCTATTTCCATTACCTATTGCCGACTGTAAGCGCTGTCTACCTTAGCAATTGTGCATCATTGTTATTATCTTTTTGTTACCCACTTCGTGTATATATAGACGCTTTAGAGCTACATTTACAATTAAGTTGTTTATTTAATTCTTCGCACTGTAAAAGCTTACAGAACATTACCCTCAATACCCCGTACCAGGGATATATAACTATTCTATTAGTTATATAAGTTATAATTACTATATAATCTAACTAATCATAATTATAATCAATTGTTTAATCACCTATGGTAAAACAAGGTAATAGAATGTAGTGAAAGCTCTAGTGTTGAGAAAGTTCTTTATTAATTTTCCTACTATATGGTCGGCGTTAACCAAAAAGCGCCGAACGGGCTATTTTACATACAAAAACGTCCGTGCGGGCTTTTAGAAAAAGTTATTGTAAACCTCATCTAATCTCTTTCCTTATCCCTTAACCCGCCGACGTCCACTAGGTATATGGTCCGTGCGAAACACCAGAATCAGAAGTACGCGTATAGCCTAAGTAGATTTAATCAATACAATACTATCAAATATGCCTTCCAATCGTACTTCCAATGATATAAACTTTGTTCAGCCGGCTTGATACAATGTTCAACCAAATCCAGTCGCTAAAAGCCCACCACCAGAGCCGTGGCCGCTGCCCGATTTACAACGGCTTCATATTTCTAATCACGACGATTTGATTGCATTGATCTTATTGGTTGGTTCTTATCGATACCGAGTGGACGAATTTCGGCGGGCTAAGGGATAGCTAATGAGGAAGCATACAAAATACCGGCAACTAGCGCAACATTGCAGCAAGTCCTGAGGTGACAAAGATCTAGTTCGTCGATCCTATTCGTATTATTGCTAATGCTTGGGTTCCTCCAATACCACACACTGCCAGGATCCCTCTGATAGTGGAATGACTTCCCAATCCTAGGTGAAGTGCTACTCTGATCTAGTGCGAGCTATGCCTTCTGCCTCTGGAGATATCACTAAATACAGGTTCTGTAGCCCGGTGGGCTGACGTTGGGATTCGCGTCTTGAAGTCGTTGTCGTCGCGGCTAGTAGAGGAGAAGAGGAGCATGTGATTGGAATTTATCTCAGTAAGCGACTCAGGCGGCAAACGAGATAAATCTCGCTAGTACTTAACTAGTATAGCTTTATATAAAACCCCTACTAGCTTTATTAAACCCCTGCTAGCGTTATATAACCCCTATACTTGTAAGCGCTGTCTCGTTTGCCGTCTAAGGGCCTTTGGTGCGAAAATGTATGGAGGTCAACTTAAGACGGTATCTCTTTCCCACCTTTTCTACTGCCCTACTTTTACCCTAAATAACGTATTTTTAAAAATCTAATCGATTATATAACTAAAGCTACTTTTTAAGAATATTTATATAAAAACCCTATAGTATAAAAGTAAGTTGTTAAAATTACAGGTGGAAAAATATAAAGTGACTTTTTTGGGTTAACTCGTGAGATTTAAAGTAACGAGTTTGGATAAAGTGCGATTAACTGCCTATATCTAATATCCCACATAATATAGCTATAACGTCGTTATTTAATGCAATAGATAGAGAAGCCAAAGAGCTCCCACCTTGTAGTATTTTTATAATAACTAGACGTTATAAAAGGGTCGAGGTACGGCAGTGAAAAAGGTAATTTTGGTGTATTTTAGATAAAATGCGACCAACTGCCTATATCTAATATTTTATATAATATAGCCACAACGCCGTTATTTAATTCAATAGATAGAGAAGCTAAAGAGCTCCTGCCTTGTAGTATTTTTATAATAACTAGATGTTATAAAAAGGTCGAGATACGGCAGTAAAAAAGGTGATTTTAACGCTGTATTACCAGAGCCTCGCCTAGGCGCGATTGTGTCGCAAAAACGTCGCAAAATCTACCCAGTTAACAGCTTTATATTTTAATAAAAATCTAATCAATTATAGAGGGCACTAGTCTAATTCGACTCGTTAGCTTATTAGGTTAAAAAGGTGTTGTTAGGGAGTCAAATATACAGGAGAGAGTGTCTCTCATACAAAATTGCGAAAATTAAAGTTGAGCACTATAGAGTTCCGCACTACGGAGGTCGCTAACATCTAAATTTGCACCTTCCCAATTAGGAAAATTGGCTCACCGCCTACCGGCAGAATATGAATTTCAACACTAGACGCATTAAATTTGTTCTTAAAGCTTTAAATAAAAGGCAATATATAGGTAATTAATTGATTAATTAATGAACTAGCTATTTGGAAGGTAACGACGACTGCGCGGGCGCAGCTTCCTACCCTGCGGCGACTCTACTAAGGCCTCTACTGCTTAAGCGGAGTCCTCTACGCCCTTAATTTAAGGCCTCAATTCTGCCTTCTTGGTAAGCTTTTGTATAGAGTCTTAGTGTTAAATGCATTCTGGAGGACGCTCTGTAGGAGGCTCTACTTGGCGCAGATTTCCAGCAGAGCTAGTAGAGCCTTTAGCAGAGCCTTCCGTAGAGCCTCTAGAGCTTCCAGTAGATCCTTCCGCAGAGCCTCTATAGCTTCTAGCAGATCCTTCCGCAGAGCCTCTATAGCTTCCAGCAGAGCCATCTATAGAGCCTCTAGAGCTTCCCGTAGAGCCTTCCGCAGAGTCTCTAGAGCTTCCCGCAGAGCCTTCCGCAGAGCCTCTAGAGCTTCCAGTAGAGCCTTCTGCAGGCCTTCCGCCTTAACCCTTCTTTGCCCACTTTATAGATTAGTTAATCGTAACCCATTAAATGTCCGCTGCCTTATAGTATTGATTATTATGCCCATTTAAAGCCTGCTGCTTACGCTACTGCTACTTTAGCTATTGCCCAGTTTAAGGCTCTACAAAGCTAACTTTAAATATCGGCTTCGTTAAGTTTCTTCCCTTTATATTCGGCCGATTTTGGATTAATTAAGAAGCAGGAGGAGGAGGAGAATTAACGGGTGGTAGAGCCTTAGGAGGAGCCTTATAGGAGGAAGCCTTTAAGCCAATAGGCGGTTTAAGTAGTGCCTATTTGGGTTAACGTCGTCGCCAAATCTTCGGATCTTAATCGTCCTGCAGAGGCTCTAAGTTAACGAGTTTATGCGGTAGATAAGGACCCATTTATATAAGCGGTAGAAGCTTTAGCGGCTGAGGCTTTAAAAGCGTCTGCTCGTTCTAATTAAGCCTATTTAGCTTAATAAGCACCTGCTGCCGTATATAAGTAATAACCTAATGACAATATTAATCCTGCCTTTTTAACGCCTTCCAGTCTTAGGTATAATCAGCTACTCCCTCGCGATACTCGTTGCCTCCTCTATAACGGATGACCTCTTATATATAATGCGGAATTCGCTCTATCTAAGCTTGAATTCGCCACTGCTTAAGCTCTTCCCACGCCTTCTACCATGCTCGTTTAGCTTCCGCGTAAGTTTATAGTACTCCCTTCTATATAGTAACTCGCTTTATATAATTCCAGCAGGGCTTAATTATATTTAAATCGGGTAAATTACCAGGCTAGATTAATCGCTAAATATTTACCGCGTTAAAGTAGATCTACTAGTGCTTTAACGTGTAAGATGCAGCTTTATCCTCTTATATAATTATATCTAGGCGGTTAATCTAGCATTTAATTGTAAATAGAATAAGTTTCGGAATAAGGATATTTATAAGATAGCGGTACTAATTAATGCCTCCCTTCTTGCTATTACGCTAAAAAGTACTAGTCTCCTTAGTAAGGCGGAACAAGGGCTTCCTTCCTAGCTTATTTCTAAGCCCTAGTTAACTCATGCCAGTAGTAAGCGCCCACGCCTAACAAAGCTCTAGCTTAATTGCGTTATTAATTATCTAAAGTTCCTTCTTTACCGCCTTCTTTTCCGCTTTAGTCTCCTTCTTCTAGATATAGCAAGGACCCTTCCAATTGTATAAGAAGCAGCCCCAGAACATAAACTTAGAGGCCTTCTACCAGTAAGGTTAAATAGACTATTTATTAACCTTTTCTTTAGCTAAATGCTAAAGCTTATATCTACCTCTTCTGTGGCCCAGAATAACGCCCGTCTTATCGCTCCAAATTACGGCCTTCCAATCCTTAATTATCTAATTTTAATACCGTAAAGCGAACTAATAGCGAGCTTCCTTTATAGCTAGTATAAGGCCGGGCTTTTATATAGGCTTAGTCTTACAATATCCATAACGTTAAAGGACTCGCTAGACTATTTAAGTAGAGCAGCCGCATTCGGCAGTAATATAGGCGCAGGACTCCTCTCTGCCATATTAATCGGAGGTAACCTTCTTAAGGATTCGCTGCTCAAATTCGCGCGTATATTTGGTTTTTCTGCCGGGATAAGGAGCGTTAACAACGTAGCCGTTAATTATAAGGGGATTTATAGTAGGATTCCAGCCGCGATTAAGGGCTTTTTTAATTAAATACTGAATGTTTCGACGCTTAATTTTGGTGATATTTTCGATTTAATTTAAGGTAGCTCCCATAGCCTTCATAGCCAGGGCCTAGGCCCTGGTCGCAATCTCATAGAAGACCATAGTTAGTTTAACAATATTAAAGCTTTAAAAGAGTCTTATAAGTGATTGTGCGATTTTAGTAGCGCTAGAGTCGGTGTAATAGGGGGGCTAAAGCTGCAGATGAATTCTGCCGGTTCTATTTTAGGGCGGTCGGAGGGCGGTAAGTCAATTTTCCTAATTAGGAAGGTGCAAATTTAGATGTTAGCGACCTCCGTATAGGCCCTCAGACGGCAGGGCAAACTTAAGGTCGGTAGATAGCTGATTGGTTAAAAGACAGTGGCGTTTTTTAGGATAGAGACTAGTGATACTTTA
>Ga0307515_10008006_pt1 | contig 20734 bp, 9 predicted proteins | sample 17_EM_MG_FD_194513 | JGI IMG/M metagenome (GOLD analysis project Ga0307515, IMG submission 194513) | Populus trichocarpa ectomycorrhiza microbial communities from riparian zone in the Pacific Northwest, United States - 17_EM | ecosystem: Host-associated > Plants > Roots > Unclassified | place...
TGCATAAAGCTCTGCACAAAGCTCTGCACGAAGCTCTGCACGAAGCTCTGCAGAAGCTCTGCACGAAGCTCTACGCGGAGCTCTGCGTAGGGCTCTGCGTAAGCCTCTACTAAAGCTCTATATAAGGTTTTATTAAAGCTTTACACGAGGCTCTACCTAAAGCTTACCCCCTTCTATAAAGCAAATCTATACCTGCTAGTAGTCCTTAGTTATTATTTAAAGCTGGCTTGTTGGTTTGGGTACTCTAGCTACAGTAGGAAGAGGGCGGTGGTGGTCGTGGGCTGCTACGACTCGGGGGCGTCGAGCGCGACGACGAGATAACGAATTAGAATCGGGCAAATCAGGCAACGTAGTCTTTTTCGCCAGGTTTGCTTTAGTAATTCTAGCCATCAGGAATAGCTTAGGGAGCTATAAGAGTTGAGACAATTTGGCTTAAAGTAGGTGTATATAGGCCTAAATACCCCGCGCGGGACTAACAAAAATCCGAACCGTGTACCAGACCTTCTAACGAAGGTCTTGCCAAAAGCGGCTAGCGGCTTGGCAAGGTAAGCCTTGGCAAGAAGGTCTGGGAACGAGACAACTTGCGTAATGGCTCTTGCCCTATGACTAAGCATTTCATCTCGTGACTATCGCGTTACCTCAGAAGCTCAGACCAAGAAAACGATTGTGCGGATATAGGAATATCCGCACCGTCCGCTAAGCTGATTTAGGACGGCAATCGTTTTCTTGGGGAGCGTTCGGTTGCAGGTCCAGATTGAATCTGGAGGTGTCTGTTCGGTCAATCTGGCGACTTTCTGATCTGGAGCTCCTCCAGATCGGCAACCGCGTCAAATTCGCACGCTTTACCGTATATAGTAGTTGAACTTGAGCTCTTGGCGTCAGATCAATCTGGAGCTTTTTTTTTCAGATTAATCGTCAAGTCGAATCTGGAGCTTTGCTCGTGCGCCCGTCCGATTACCTACCACGCCCCCACCACCCTTACCGACGACGGTATTACTGCTGTAGCTGCAGGCCCTATACGACGTCCTCTTCTTGATCCTTGCTGTCGCCGTTCATATGGACGTTGTGGATGACGTAGTTACTCTACAGCCGCCCACAGAGGCTCTACAATTTGACAAGGTACGTTTTAGCAGAGGATTAATATGGGTAGAAGATGTCGCTAGTTTTGAGCCTCATCTAAAGCCTTTTAGAACGATCAACCGAACAGTCGGCTTTATTTCAGATTGAGAACGACTGCCAGATTAAGCGCCACTAATTATCTACTAATTGACGCCGGTGAAAGCACGGATCAACGTCAGATTGAAAAAGCTCCAGATTGCAACCGAACGCTCCCTTAGTCTAAGGCCCTTTAGTAAGATTTATAGAAAACCTAAACACCATTTATATAAGAAGACCTTATTAACTTTAATAAAATTAATCTACCCTCCTATAATACCTATTAATATAAAAATTATACTAAATTATAGAGAAAAGCCTACTCTATAAAGCTATAAGATCTTTAGTCCTTATACGCGCGCGACGTTAAGAGGAATTCGTCGCCGTAGAGGCCCTAATTCTACCTCTATACCGCTAAGCCGCGTAGTAAATACTAACGCTAAGCTTACGCCTACGCCGCTAGCCCTCTATATAGAGCTATAGAGCTTTATAGGAGCTTTATAGAATAAAGCTCTATAAAAGCTCTATATAAAGCTCCGTATAAAGCTCCGCTTAAAGTTCTACTTAAAGTTCCGCTTAAAGCTCCGCTTAAAGCTCTTAAAGCTCTTAAAGCTCTGCTTAAAGCTCTACTTAAAGTTCTACTTAAAGTTCTACTTAAAGTTCTACCTAAAGTTCTACCTAAAGTTCTACTTAAAGCTCTACTTAAAGCCCTATTATTAATTCCCATTACTAAATACTAACTAAGTAGTATTATTAATAGTAGCAATTATAAATTATAGTCGTTAGCTCTACTATTAGCATTATTATTAGCGTTTCGCCACCTATATAGAGCTTTAAAGCTCTACTAATACGCAGCACTAATATACTAGGAAGGTTCTATAATTACCCGTATAATCGCCCATATAATTATCTCTGTAAACGTCTTTATAACTAATCGCCCGTATAAACGTCTATACGTCTATATAGCTCTATATAAAGCTCTACTATAGCTCTATATAAGGCTCTACCCCCTAGTAGTAGTAGAGGCACTCTAGGCTAAGGAAGGACCCAACTATAGCACCTACTAGGTGTTGCGATAGCTTTAAGTAGTAGATATCTATATATCTATATAGTTTTATCTATATTAGTAGACTATTTAATAAGATATAATATATACTTATACTTTTAATAACGAGTTTTTTAACTTTAACGAAATTAATATTAGGACTAAGTAATAGCTATATAATAAAATTTATACTATTTAAAAGCCCTAAGTCTTAAAAAAAGTAACTATGGCTTATAATAATAACGCGTTATATAAATAAATAAATTAGATATTTATAACCTCTATTTAGTAGATTTTACTTAGGCTTTTAATAAAACTCGCTAAACGCTCTTAGACGTGATTTTACAAGAAGGAGACGGTCCTACTTGTTACGGACGCTTTAAGTACAATGTTACGACTACTAGGAGAAGAGTTAGAAGCGGCTAGTTGGTTAATGGAGGCACGGTTTAGGATAGAACCAGTGGAACTATATAACGAGGAATAGTAGCCGAGGTTATATAATGTTATACGCGGTATACGCGATATACGCATTAGACGTTACGTATAATACGTATATCACGTACCTTACGTATAAGGAGGATTTCTTAGGAGTACGGTTGTGTATTTAAGGAACCATATTCCCTACCTAGATAGTTCCTTCCTTATAGTAATTCTTAGAATACAATTAGAGTTAATCTATTAGGTAACCACTTTACCAGTTATACTTGTTATTATTATTAACTATTCTATACCTATATACCTAGCCCATTAACGAGCCTACCGTAGTATTTCCTACAAGGTTCCGTTATATAATTACTACCACGGTTACGGTAAAAGAAGTTAAATAATATGCTACCGAAAGCACCAGATATAACACTATTAACGGCGGCAACTACCTTAAGGACTAGCGGTAATACTAGTATAAGGAGTGCTAGCATATAATATATTACCACGGACTAGTTATAAGAGATAGTTAATAGATTAACGGATAATAATAGGATACTTAAAGATAGGCTTAACGGCATAGGAATGGTAAAGGTTAAGCTACCTTTAATTAAGAGATTCTTAGGTAAGAAGTTGAAGCTTAAAGGATTTCTAACCCAAATATACTTTAAGGTTATACAAGAAGGAGCAAAACTAGCAATAATAATAGATTAGATAGCCTACGCAGGACTATTCCTATCAGGATAGGCACTTAAATAGTTTAAACCTTACCTTACTAAAATACAAGCAATAGGGATAAGTACTACTAATTAGGATATACGATATATATTCTTAAGTTAGGAAGGATTTGCGGAATAACTAACGCAGATATTCGGAAACCTAGAAGCAACTATTACGGCTAAAAGAAAGTTACAGAACCTAGTATAGCGGACGTCAGCAATTAAGTATATAACGTAGTTTTAAACCTTAGTAACGTAGGTTAAATAGAATAATAAGGCGCTTATGGCATAATATAAGATAGGACTTAAGGCAAAAGTCTAGGATACGATTATTCTTATAGAAGATGTAGAGGATCTTTAAAGTCTAATTAATTAAGTAATAAAGATTAATAATAGGATCTACTAAAGAGAACAAGCTAAGAAAGGGCAAGATAGAGTTCTACAGTCGTATAGGGTATAGAGTGCGCTATAATATAACCAAAAGAAACAGTAACTATAGAACTATAGGCTAAAGCTAATAGATTTAAGCGGCACTAAAGAATCCTATAAGAGGAAGAGTTTATAGAAACCTAGAGGGTAAGGATTAAATAATTAAAGACCTAAGGAGTAAAAGCCGAACCAGGGATCTTAATAGCAGAAGACGCTCAGGCAAACTCTATAGTAAGAAAAATAGTATAAAGAAGGAGCTTATATAAATTGTAGGAAATAGGGTCACTTTACTAGAAACTATAAGGACGGTTAGAGTTACTAAGGTCACGTAGTAAGGGGAACTAGGCTAGCAGAAGATATATATATATAAAGGGACGATAATATACTGCGAGGAACAAAGGAGTGTTCAATTAATAGTTTCGCATTTTGTTATAATAATATATGCCAAATTTGTAAGGACGCTAAGTACGGCGTAAGCTATTAGCTATAAGAACCGGAGTTAAGGGGACTTCGCGGCACAAGAGAATTAGATAAAGAGGTGGACTAACTCTATAAACTAGACTAGGACAAAGACGGCATAGCAAGCCAGCAGTTAGCGGAGAAGCTTCTTACGCACTAGTTCTATTAGGCGGCAGAATCCAAGGATTAAGATAATTGGACTGTTAGTAGCGATAAGAAGGTAATATTAATGGCTTACTAGGAACACGTAAGCCTTAAAAACGCAATAAATAAGGTAGAGGTTAAATTAGTAGCGACTAAGTTAATAATAGAGATTAATACTCCACTAGACACGATATCTATTGCTTTATAAGATGGGAGAAGCGGAAAGTTTCAGAGCAAACTTAGCAGACAACTATACGCTATAGCTACTGTACCACTTAATAAAGGCAAAAGGCTATAGGCTTAAGATTCTCAAGACAAGATAAGAGAACTCTAAGATTCGTTAAGTAAGATAAGAAAGATTTAAGATTCTCTACGGGCAATAAGGACGACCTAGGAACCTATAACGAATAAAAATTAATAGGAAAGGGTAGTAGCTTAATTTAAGGATATATAAATAAGTAAGGGGCAAGAATTCCTAAATATAGACGAAGGAACTAAAATAGGAGTTTAGCTTAAGAAGGAGGCTAGCTTAGAAATAAAGTTCCTACAAAACCAAGACCTAAAGACACGAACAGGCATGCTAATAGGAGAGCTTAAGAAACGAATTAATGCTTGGCAAGAATATAGAGGATATTAAGGAGTAGGAGATCTAAAAATTAGAACACCTTTACGTAGGATTACTAATAGGCCTAGAACGGGAACACCTAGGGCCAAATAGCTAGAAGAATTGGAGTAAGAGGAGGATCTAGGAATCTTAGCTTAATTTAAAGAAAGACATACTAAAGGCTGTAACAACGCAGTAATAACGAGATACTTCCTAAAAGAAACGCTATATACGCTTATAGAACTATACTAAAAGTAGTATAGACAGCGACAAAATAATAAATAGGAAGATTTCTATATATAGCTGGACGAGTACGTTGTCTAGGACGTAGCCATTACTAAATAACGCATAAGTTACATTAAGGGAGCATTAATCTTAACGTTACGAAATTTGGAAGAATAAGTAGCGGACTAGAGAGGCGCAAGATAAATCTTAGTACTAGTAAATAAAGCACCAACACTTAGGGAACGAGGATAGAGGTTTAAACTTAAGGGTAAAGATAAACTAAGGGTTGATCCAAGGCATCTAGCATATTACACATTGGCATGGATTGTATATATAGATAACTAGTACGAAATATATAAAGCACTAAAGGTAAAAAATAAAAGATATCTAATTAGGATGTATTGGGCGCTAGATAAGCAACAATACCGGAATATAAAGTTTATATATAGATAGTATCTAGTAGAGATCCTAGATATAGGAGACTTAATACTTTAACTAGAAAGGTTCTTAACGGAGGAATGCTTAGATAGATAATAGTAGTAGGAATATCCTAAGAATACGTGTCTATGGCATATTAAAGATAAGAAGAAAACTAGGTATTGGCCAATAAGTAAGTTAAGTACTAAAGGATCAAGCTAGTAGTTGGGAAAAGGGGAGGCCTATAGAACTAGAGGGAACCAGTAGTAGAGCCTTAGACCCTTAAAGGAATTTAAGGATAATACCTAAATTTATAAATAAAGTGGCGGGATTAATAGTTTAAGGTATTAGTGGACAGTGGAGCAATAAAGAACTATATATTACTAGCAATAGTAAAAAGGATAGGATTACCACATAAGTAGAAACGGAATCCATATCCACTAATAACAATTTTAGAAGATCTAATAGCCTATAGAGGAGGCATTATTAATCTTAAAACCGGACCTATCTAGTTAACCATTAAAGGGAGACAAATTAAGATATCTTTTAATATCCTACTATTAGGGAAGGATAAGGCAATATTAGGACTGCCTTAGTTATAGAAATATAACCTAAGGATTAATTAGATTATGGGATAGGTTAATATTAGAAATATAGAACGGCGTAGAATGCGATAAGAAACTAAGATGGTATAGTACTAAGTTGGAGCGACATATAAGGAGACCAACTAAGGATTAAGTTATATACTAAAGAGATATTATAAATATAGTAGAAAACTATAGAGCCTAGAAAGCGAAAAGTTGGCAGAATATATAGTATAGGACTATAAGATAGAATTAGAACCAGGAATAAGTCTAAGGTTCTTCCTAATCTACAAGCTTATTAAGACAGAGTTAGTAGCATTAAAGGAGTTCGTTTAGGAAAACCTGCAAAAGGGATATATTAGACCATTATGATTGTCGGCAGGATATCTAGTACTATTTATACTAAAAAAGAACGGGAAACTTAGACTATATATTAACTATAGATAGTTAAACAGCATTACCAGAAAAGATAGATACCCTTTACCCTTAATTAGCGAAATCCAAGATTGAATAGGTAACGCGCGAATCTTTACAAAGATAGATCTAAGATAGGCGTACCATTAAATTAGGATTAAGGAAGGCGATAAATAGAAGGCAGCCTTTAGGTTAAAGGAAGGACTATATAAACCATTAGTTATGCTATTTGGACTTATAAATGCACTGGCGACGTTTTAAAAAAGAATTAATAATATATTAGGAGAGCACTTAGATAAATTTATCATGGCATACCTTAACGACATTATTATTTACTTAATAACGGAGTTAGAATATGGGGATTATATTAAATAGGTTTTAAGGAGACTATAGGAGGAGCAGATGCTAGTAGCAATTAAGAAATATAAGTTCTTTATAAGGAAGACCAATTTTATTAGATTTATTATTAAGCTAGGAAGAATTAGCATAGACCTAAAGAAGGTTAAGGCTATAGTAAATTAGTAAGAACTGGAGAACGTTATACAGTTAAGATTATTTTTAGGATTTTATAATTACTATAGAAGGTTTATAGCGCAATAGTTAGAGAGTATTAAACTATTTATAAAACTTATAAAGAAAAAGGAACTATAGGTATGGGACAAGGAATAAAAGGAGTTGTTTAGAGAACTTAAAAGGCTATTCACCTAGGAGCCAATTCTTAAAATCTATTAACCTAGGTTGGAAACGGTTATTAAGACAAACGTATTAGATTTTGCACTAGGAGCATGCCTATTATAAAGACGCTAAGACACATAGCACCTAGTAGCATACTATAGTTAAAAAATAACACCACTAGAACTAAACTATAACATTTATAATAAGGAGCTGTTAGGTATAGTTATAGCACTTAAGGAATAGAGAGCATTCTTATAGAGCATAGAGAGACTATTTATAGTTAAAACGGACTATAAGAACCTAACGGGGTTCCTAATAACAAAGGAGCTAAATTATAGATAGGTTAAATAGGCAGAGATGCTTGCAGAATACTATTTTAAGATTTAGTATACTAAGGGTACTAAAAATGTAAGGGCAGACGCACTTAGCAGAAGGGCTAAATTACAGAATAACGAGAAGCTATTAGGCGCTATATTAAGAAAGGACAATAACGGATTAATTAGATATAATTATCCCAAGTTAGCAGCCACGGTTAAAGTACTAAAAAGTGTATAGGCAAAAAGGATCTAGGAGGTATAGAATAAGGATCCAGACTTAGAACAATATGATTAGCGAGAGGCGACGTACGTTCTAAGAGGAATTATAGAAGAGTTTGTTAAAGATTTCTATAGGGGAATAATATAAGGATACAATAGAGCATAAGGCTTAGTATTAAGACTACAAGAGGAATATATTATTTAAGGAATCTGGGGACTAGCGAGATAAGTTATAAGGGAATGTCTAGACTACTAAAAAAACAAACTAATAAGGCATAGGCCATATAGAAAACTATAACCTATTAAAATACCAGAAAGACTATAGGAAGTTATATTATAGGACTTTATTATAAAGTTGCTAAAATTAAGAGATCCTATTACCAGATAAGGCTATAATGCGATCTTAGTAATAGTAGATAAGCTAATAAAGTAGGGGTACTTTATAGCATGCACAGAAGAAATCTTAGTAGAAGATATCGCTAGAATCTATATTAAGGAAGTGTTTATAAGATACAGAGTACTAAATAAAATTATATTAGATAGAGACCTAAGATTTATAGCAGCATTATAAGAGGTATTCTTAGCAGAATAGGGGGTTTAAGCAGTAATATTAACTGTATATTACCTATAGACAGACGGTTAAATAGAAAGATTAAATTAGACGCTAGAACAGTATCTAAGATACTATATTAATCACTCATAGAACAATTAGGTATCGCTATTACTAGTTATATAGTTTACGTATAATGCAATACTATAGGAAGGAATGGGTATATTACTATTTAAGGCGAATTATAGATATAAGCTAAGGATATTATTATCGCCATAATAAGTAAAGAAAACAAGTAGTATAGCTAAGGAGAGAATGGAGAACTTAATAAACCTCTATAGGAACCTTATAGAAACAGCTAAATTAGTATAAGAACGAATATTAAGGTACTATAACACTAGGAGATCTAAGGGACTAGATCTTAAAAAGGGGGATAAAGTATAGCTACTATACAAAAACTTTAAGAGTAGATAACTAAGTAAGAAGTTGGACCACGTTAAACTAGGACCATTTAAAATTAAAACTAAGATTTTAGAAGTTACGTATAGACTTAATTTACTAGTAAAGATAAAGATCTACCTAGTATAGCATATTATAATACTAGAGCCAGTATATAGGAATATTAAACCACTAATTTATAAAGAAGATATGTATAGAGGACAAGAGGAAGATAAATAGCAAGTTTTAAAGATTATTAGTTATAAGGATATTAATAACGAAATATAGTATAAAGTAAAGTAGATAGGCTATAAGGAGACTACCTAGAAGCCACTAGATAACCTAAAAAACGCTATAGAAAAGGTACAGGAGTATTAGAAGAGAGTAGGTTAGGCAGTATTAATAAAGAAGGATCGCCAAAAAATAAGTCACCTAAGGGGGACCTGAGAAGAGCAGCCGCTAAACTACTTAGAGTTATTTCCTTCTCTATTAGAAGAGAATCCATTCTTTTATTACTAAGTTCCTAAAGACCCTATTAAATAAGTTTCCACTCCTTTAAACGGACTTTCTCGCGAACCTTCTTAAGACGGAGAAGATGAGTAGATACAGTAAGATAAGACTTAAGGGCCCGTTGCTAAGCATTGGTAGCCTCGCGCTTGGCCTCTTAAAAATAACAGAGTTTATTAAGGGCGCTTAATAGCTTACTATTAAGCCTTATAGCGGTAGATTAAACCTAGGACCCTAGTAGTAATTAATAAGGGAATATAAAGACTATTAAGAGTTATAGAACGTAAACATTTAGCATTAGAAACGGATTAAACATCGTAGCGAGACCGCATATTTGCTCGCGTGCATTTGGCATAGGAGGAGGGTTAGCAAATAGTGGGTTCCGCAATCGCAATACAACTTAACCCCTCTCTTAAACAACGAGAATAAGGAGAAGGCATTATTTTACCTAGTAATAGTATAGACGTAACTATATAAGAATAACGCTCGGATTATAAAAAGGAAGGAGCCTTAGGTATAATAAGTAATAATATTAACCAAATTAATTAGACGGATATTATACCTCTAATAGGCGACCTAGAGATGCTTAGGATCTTTAAGGACAAAGCTAAGAAGGGAGGAGATGGTATTATAGACGCTTTAAGTACAATGTTATAACTACTAGGAGAAGAGTTAAAAGCGGCTAGTTAGTTAATAGAGGTACGGTTTAGGATAGAACTAGTAGAACTATATAACGAGGAATAGTAGCTAAGGTTATATAATGTTATACACGGTATACGCGATGTATATATTAGACGTTACGTATAATATATATATTACGTACCTTACATATAAGGAGGATTTCTTAGGAGTATAGTTGTGTATTTAAGGAACTATATTCCCTACCTAGATAATTCCTTCCTTATAGTAATTCTTAGAATATAATTAGAGTTAATCTGTTAGGCAACTACTCTACTAGTTATACTTATTATTATTATTAACTATTCTATACCTATATACCTAGCCTATTAACAAGCCTACCGTAGTATTTCCTATAAGGTTCCGTTATACTACTATTATTCTAACGCTAGCTAAAAAAAATTACGTCTAAGCTTACTAAGGTAAATTATCGCGATTAGCCACTTGCTAAGAAATACCTCTTAGCGGCTTACCTTAGCAAGCTTAGATATAATTTTTTTAGCTAGCGTTAGAATAATAGTAGGACCGTCTCCTTCTTATAAAATTACGTCTAAGAGCGTTTAGCGAGTTTTGTTAAAAGCCTAAGTAAAATCTACTAAATAGAGGTTATAAATATCTAATTTATTTATTTATATAACGCGTTATTATTATAAGCTATAGTCACTTTTTTTTAAGACTTAGGGCTTCTAAATAGTATAAATTTTATTATATAGCTATTACTTAGTCCTAATATTAATTTCGTTAAAGTTAAAAAAACGCGTTATTAAAAGTATAAGTATATATTATATCTTATTAAATAGTTTACTAATATAGATAAAACTATATAGATATATAGATATCTACTACTTAAAGCCATTGCAACACCTAGTAGGTGCTATAGTTAGGTCCTTCCTTAAAAATATCCTTCCTTAGCCTAGAGTGCCTCTACTACTACTAGGAGGTAGAGCCTTATATAGAGCTATAGTAGAGCTTTATATAGAGCTTAATATAGAGCTTTATATTGAGCTTAATATAGAGCTTTATATTGAGCTTAGCGTAGAGCTTAGTATAAAGCTTTATATAGAGCTTTATATAGAGCTTTATATAGAGCTTAGTATAGAGCTTAGTATAGAGTTTTATATAGAGCTTTATATAGAGGTATATAGAGGTATATAGATATATAGCTATATAGACGTGTAGACGTATTACGGACGCTTTAAGTATAATATTACGACTACTTAGAGAAGAGTTGGAAGAAGCCAGTTAGTTAATAAAAGCACGGTCTAGTATAGAGCCGATAGAACTATGTGATAAGGAATGGTAGCTAAGGTTATATAATAAGCTCTATAAGCTCTGCGAGATCTATAAGGAACGTCTTACGTACCTTATATACCTTACGTACCTTACATATAAGGAGGATTCCTTAGGAGTACCGATGTGTATTTAAAGGACCACAGTCCCTACCTAGATAGTTCCTTCCTTATAGTAATTCTTAGAATATAATTGGAGTTAATCTATTGGGCAACTACTCCACCAGTTATACTTGTTATTGTTAATTATTAAGCGTTACCTATATACCCGGCCCATTAATAGGACCTACCGTAGTATTCCCTATAAGGTTTTATTATACAATTACTACTACGGTTACGGTAAAAGCAATAAGTTAATACAATGCTACCAAAAGCACCAGACACCACGCTATTGACGGTAGCTACTACCTTAAGGACTAGTGGAGATACTAGTATAAGGAGTACTAGCACATAATATATCACCACGGATTAGTTATAAGAAATGGTTAATAGGTTAACGGATAATAATAGGATACTTAAAGATAGGCTTAACGGAATGGGAATGGCGAAGGTTAAACTACCTTCTATTAAGAGATTCTTAGGTAAGAAGTTAAAGCTTAAAGGATTCCTAACCTAAATGCACTTTAAGGTTATGTAAGAAGGAGTAAAACTAGCGACAATAATGGATTAGATAGCCTACGCAGGACTATTCCTGTTAGGAAGGGCACTTAAATGGTTTAAACCTTACCTTACCGAGATATAAGCTCTAGGAATGAATACAACTAACTAGGATATGCGATATGTATTCTTAAGTTGGGAAGGATTCGCGGAATAACTAATATAGATGTTTGGAGACCCGGAGGCAACTATTATAGCTAAAAGGAAGTTACAGAGCCTAGTATAACGGACGTCAGCAATTAAGTATATAACGCAGTTTTAAACTCTAGTAATATAAGTCGAATAGAATAATAGGGCGCTTATGGTATAATATAAAGCGGGACTTAAGGCAAAAGTCTAAGACGCGATTATTCTTATAGAAGATGCAAAGGATCTCTAGAGTTTAATTAATTAAGTAATAAAAATAGATAATAGGATCTACTAAAAGGAATAAGCTAAGAAAGGGTAAGATAGAATCCTATAGTTATATAGGGTATAGAGTACGCCATAATATAGCTAGAAGAAGTAATAACTATAGAACTATAGGCTAGAGCTAATGGATTTAAGCGGCACTAAAGAATCCTATAAGAGGAAAAGTTTATAGAAACCTAAAGGGTAAGGATTAAGTAATTAGAGACCTAAGGAGCAGAGGCCAAACTAGGGATCTTAGCAGTAGAAGACGTTTAGGCGGACTCTATAGTAAGAAAAGTGGTATAAAGAAGGAGCTTATATAAATTGTAGAAAATAAGGTTATTTCGCCAGAAACTATAAGGAAGGGCAGAGTTACCACGTAGTAAAGGAAACTAGACTGGTAGACAACATACACGTATAAAGGGATAATAATGTGCTATAAGGAATAAAAGAGTGTTTAATTAATAGTTTTGCGTATTATTATAATAACGCATACCAAATTTATAAGGATGCTAAGTACGGCGCAAGCTATTGGCTATAAGAACCTAAGTTAAGAGAACTTAAGGGTACTAGAGAATCGGATAAAGAAGCGGACTAAATCTATAAACTAGATTAGGACGAAGACGGCATAGCAAGCCAGTAGTTAGCGGAAAAGTTTCTTGCGCACTAGTTCTAAAAAACGGTAGAATCTAAGGATTAAGACGATTGGACTATTAGCGGCGATAATAAGGCAACAAGGATAGCTTATAAGGGGCATATAGACCTTAGGAACGCAATAAATAAAGCAGAGGTTAAATTAGCAGTGACTAAATTAATAATGGGATATAATACTCTATTAGACACGGCGTCTATTACTTTGCGAGACGGGAGAAGAGGACAGTCTTAGAACAGACTAAGTAGGCATTTATACGCTATAGCTACCTTACCACTTAATAAAGGCAAAGGGCCATAGACTTAAGACTCTTAGAATAAGATAAGAGGACTCTAAGATTCCCTAAGCGAGATAAGAAAAGTTTAAGATTCTTTAAAGGTAATAAGGACAACCTATGGACCCACAATGGACGAAAACCAATAGGGAAGGGTAGTAGCTTAGTTTAAAAACATACAAACGAGCAAGGGACAGAGATTCCCAGATTTAGCAGAAAGAGAGGATTAATACAATTACTCTAAGGTTAAAGACCCTAATTACGGCAGAAGACTAAGAAAAAGAAACCCAAGCACTTAAGATTCTAAAGACTAGATAAGAGACAAACTAGGACTACTACGGGACTTTAGAACGAAGGTTAAGATATAGCAAGAATACTAAGGATATAGAGGAATAAGAGACCAGAGGGTTAAGACACCTCTATAATATATTACTAATAGGCCTAAAATTGGAACACCTAGGGCTAAGTAGCTAGAAGAACTAGAACAAGAAGAGAACCTAAGGATTCTACTTAAGTTTAAGAAAAGGCACTTAAAGGGCTATAACGACGCAGCAATAACAAGATACTTCCTTAAAGATAAGCTATATACACTTACAGAATTGTACCGGAAGTGGTATAGACAACGATATAACGATAAGTGGGAAGATTTCTATATGTGGTTAGACGAGCACGCCACTTAAGATATAGTAATTACGGAACGACGTATGAGTTATATTAAAGGAGTATTAATTATAACGTCCCGAAATCTAGAAGAATAAGCAGTAGACTAGAGAGGCGCGTGGTAAATCTTAGTACTAGTAAATAATAAACTAACGTTTAGAGAACGAAGCTAGAAGTTTAAACTAAAGGAGGAAGATAAGCTAAGGGTTAATCTAAAGCATCTAGTATATTACACCTTAGTATAGATTATATGTATAGATAATTAGTGTAAAATGTATAAGATACTAAAAATAAAGAATAAGAAATATCTATTTAGAATATATTAGGCGCTAGACAAGCGACGATACAAAAACGCGAAGTTTATGCACGGTTAGTATTTAGTTAAGATTGCCAATATAGGAGACTTAATATTATAACTAGGAAGATTCCTAACGGAAGAATACCTAGACAGATAATAGTAGTAGGAGTGTCCTAAAAATACGTGTCTATAGTATATAAAAGATAAGAAGCGAACTAGGTATTGGCTAGTAAGTAAGTTAAGTACCCTAGAATTAAGCCAATAATTAGGAAAAGGGGAGGCCTATAGGACCAGAGGGAGCCAGTAGTAGAGCCTTAGACCCTTAAAGGAATTTAGGGATAGTATCTAAATTTATAAGCAAAGTGGCAGGATTAATAGTTTAAAGCATTAGTAAATAGTGGAGCAATAAGAAATTATATATTACTAGCTACGGTAAAAAGAATAGGATTGCTATATAGACAGAAGCAGAATCTATATCTATTAGTAATAATTTTAGGAGATCCGATAGTCTATAGAGGAGGTATTATTAATCTTAAAACAGGACCTATTTAGTTAACCATTAAAGGGAGATAAGTAGAAATGTCTTTTAATATCCTACTATTAGGAAAGGATAAGGCAGTTTTAGGAATGCCTTAGTTATAGGAGTATAACCCAAGGATTAATTGGATTACGGGTTAAGTTAATATTAAGGATACTTAATGCCGTAAAATGCGATAACAAACTAAGATAGTATGGTACTAAGTTAGAGCGACATATTATAGTGGTAAACGCGGTCCCTCTTAGATAGGAAGTTACAGTGCTATTAGGTCGGTCGGTCAGTCGCAATTAGTTAGTGGAAATCAGTAGGAAAGCAGTTAGTAAAAAGAGAAGAAAAAAGTATATTGTGTGTCCCTCGTACCTGTCTAAGTTATTAAAGACTCTAAAGGCTCTAGACCGATCTATATAACTTATAGAAGGCCTAGGCTCTCCTAAAGCTATGCTTAATCTAGATATTAAATCTAGGGGCCAAATTACACCACTATATACCTCCCCTACCTAAGTCGTTGTCCCCTAACGACTTCCGAAACTCTAAAACTCCTTATCTTTAAAACGAAGGCGCGGTAGGTAATTGTATGCGTTCCTTACCCTTACCACGAACCCAAGATAGTAAACGAGGAGACTCCGTTCTAGTTAAATAAGACCATTCTTGTCTACTTGGCTAAGCAGTACAAAAGACTTTAGATTGGCGGCTCTTAGATAATATAGCTTTTTTGCGCCCTTCTATTTGCTTAGTTCTGTCCTATAATTCTTTAGGTAACTCCGTATAACTCTATCCTTCTATAATAACTAGGGGCACTCTGCTTAGGTCTACTGTAATAGTTAAAGGATTAATTCTATTGTCTATATAGTAGAAGTATAAGCGGCTATTAAAGCGCTCCATTTTGGTTGCACGTATAAGCTAAAACGTATCCTTATAGTTTTTAATAGCCCTAAGACGGTAGGAATGCATCTATTTTCTAACTTCGTTCCTATTACTATTAAGAAGAAGGTTATAATCTTAAATTACCGCTAGAAAATCCTATCGCCGTCTACCTAGAAGAGCATTAGATAAGGCGCTGGTAGCTATAAGTTTAACTATAGCAGAGAAGCGGTATAGGATTGCGCTATAAAGATTGGTATGTCCGGATGGCGTATAGGGCGGCGCTTTTAAGTCTTAGTATATATCTGCCAGCTCTGCCTAGGTTCCTCCTTCTATAACCTTAAGGTTATTGTAATTATCCTAAATACTAATAAACTATAGCAGTATTGTTTACTGGGTCCTAGTTAAAGGTCCTTTTACTCTATAAGGAAGGTAAGATATAGTTATACGTATATCTCCTTTCTTATATAGCTAAGCTACCTAGTCGGTTATATATTTCTCTACATCCTTAGTAGTCTAGTTATAGTCCGAGATTTTATATATAAATTTATCGCCCTTAGTTAATCCTTATACTTTAAGATCTGCCTACTATAATTTTAAGTAATAATATATACCGGGTAGGATAATTATATAATTATCCTTAGTCTTATTATCCAGAGAAACGCTTCCTTAGATTATATCGGCACTACGTCCACTTTTAAGGAGCGAGGGAATATTAATATTAATATGGCGGAACGCTATAGAGTCTCCTTTAACTGCGAATTTTGTATAATAAGGGTAGGAAATAAGTTGCTACTAACTATTAGGCCTAAGAGCGCAATAGAGACGATAATACTAAGAATCTTGTCTTATTAGCTACTGGTAGAGACTATAAACTATTATTCTTAACCAGCTATAATTTAGCCGCCCATTAATTAGACGCTAATAATGGCGGTATATACGCATTTCCTTGTTAATTATTATTAAGATACTAGAATCCTACTACTATCTAAACACGTTTAAAATTACGGATCCTTCTCGCTACTATACTTCTTAGTCTTCTAGTAATATTATCTAATTAAGTAAAGCCTCTCTATTATAGGAAAACCTTAGCGCTAAGTTATAAATAAACTTATATAGTCCTAAGGAATCGGACGGAACTAAAGGTTTATAAGCCTTTCTAAACCAAGAGTACGTAGTAGGATCAGTCTTTATAGTGCTAAGGTGGTTATAAGCGTAATATATTAAACGGAGTCTATAACACAGTGTGGTATAGTTTAGACCTTTTATTGCTAAACCCATACGTCCTCTTATTGCTTAAGTATACATCTAGCAGACCTTATATATCTCCGGATTAAAACCAGCCGCCCTATACTAGCTACGCAAGAGCTTTATAACCTCTATTAGTTTGATTTTAGTAGTTTAATTCAGGGACACCTTAAAATGCGCTAGCATATTATCCTTATAGTTATATCCTTATTTTATACGGAGTACCGCTACAGTATCTACAGCCTCCTTAATATACTCCACATTATCTCCCAGCTTAATAATGTTCTTATTAAACATTAATTCTACTTCTAGCCCTCCTACTTTTGGGTAAGTAATCACCAGCCCCCTTTTTAAATTCCTTTTTAATAAAGATACTAGCAGCCGCGGGGGCGAGCCAATAGGCGTTCTAGCTATAAGAATACTCTTATTTATAGATAATAAAGGCGAGTCGACTAATATAGGCGATCCTTATTAGGACGGACTTAGCATAATACTAACGCCTCCTCCTTAAACAGGTGTTAATAGCTAAAAGGCTAAGGGATTTATTACGTTAGAAGCATACCGTAAATATATTTATAGTGTGAGAGCTAAGCTCTCTCCTGCTTATCTAATTCTAATATTAGTAACCTTTAGTCCCACGGTAGTTAGTCTCCTACTTCTTAACAGTAGGTTCTTATTTAGAACAAAAAAGCTAGTTAAGTATCTTTTTAAACTATACTTATTTACCACCTAGTCTAATATTGCCCTTCCTAATATCTTAGATGCGAGCGTAAAATCGGTCGGCTATAGTTAAGTAGTATTCTTAATGCCATGTCTTAGACGTTCAAGCCTATTAATTAGAGCTTTATTAACTCTTACTATAACTTTAGGAAGTGGGTATATTGCAAGCTTTTAGACGGCGGAGAGGAAGTTATAGGAGACTGCGTATTTTAGCGGCCCGTTAAGAATATCTTATCCTTAGGCCTTTCGGATAGTTTCTCTAGCTTTATTATATCAGTTTCTCTAATCTTTAGCCATTTTACTAACATTAGAGATGTCCTTAAAGATTAACATAAATATATCCTTTTTTAGAGATGCTTGTAGTCCATTATCTTAGTTAATGAAATTAACTACTACACTAGCCGCATCTGCGTAGTTTTCTCGTAAGAGCAAAATCTCGTCACAGGTTTGGATAAGCACTACTTAACGCTAATTAACCGCAAAGCCTCTAACTTCCGTTAGGACGTCACTAATCTATTACTTAGCTCCTTTATAGAGGACTAGTAGTCTACTAAATAAAGATATAATAAGTATACTATTATTCTTAATTCTACTTAGTTTCTACTTTAGCTAATTATAACTATCTCTAAGGTTTATTAAGGGTAAAAAGGTAAAGTTCTAAATAGGATTTCCTAATCTAAATGGTCTACTAAATCTAGGTAACGGTATAGAGTTCTACTAGCTCTAATTGTTAAATGGACTAATTATGATTTTCTATACTTAGTATAGAAAATCGCTATTGGCTTAGTAAAGGCGGTAAGTGGAACTAATATCTTTGCAATAAATAATACTAAATAGTTATTTACAAATATTCTTCTGCCCTTACCTTACTGTTAATACGTATTAGATTCCTGACTAAAAAAGTAAATAAAAACGCGTAATAGAAAGAGCTTTAGGAAATACGGCAAATAAAAGGATTATACGGCTGTTATCTACATCCCCTCCCCTACCGCAGAACTTAACTGTCCCCTAGTTAAATGTTTTGTACTTAGTTCTGTTAAACAATCTTTCTAAAACGCGCACTTCTTAAACTACGCGGCTGTCACGAGGCGCGGAACAGTGGCAGCTGAACGTATGTATTCGAGGAGTCTACAAGACGTTGCGCGATCGATCGTAAGGGTCGAGGGCGTAAGGAGGTGATATACCTACGCGTAGCTGACGTAAGCTGTACGCGAGGTGTACGCGAGAGCACGGGGCTCTCCTATGGAGGCCCCTGCGGTGGGGTTCCGTGACAGCGGCGTTGTAATACTAGTGGATTTTATATATCTTTCTTAGGCTCTAGCTCTACTGTTATTTCTTATAGTATAGTTCCGCCTAATTAGTTAAGCCGGTCTTCCTAGTAGACTTTAGATATTTGTCGTTAATAAAACCTCTTTAATCTATTTCCTAAAGTTTAATTACGGAATAGTGTACTATTAAGATCCTTAATTAAGTACTATCCTTTATGAGGGTGACTCTTACGTATATAGAATGGGCCTAGCCACTTTAGATCTAACTTATAACTACTAGAATAGTCTTACTTAATGTGAGGCAGTATTGCTAGGGTGTACGGTAGGGAGTAGGCAAGCCGAGCATGAGTTACATAGGGAGTCGATGGAAGAGGACGATATGGTAAAGAGTAGGCAATAGCCTTGTACGGAGAGACGAACCGATGGGGGAGGAAGGAGGCTGTAAGCCTGAGGAGCTTATAAGGGGTGGCCAAGGCCTAGCCGAAGGCTAGCCTTGGCAGCCCCTGAGAGCTCCCGGGATGTAGCCGAGTAAGGGACCAAAAGTACCCTTATACTTAAGTTATATGTTATAAAGCATAAACTATATCCCTAACCTTAAATACGTCCTGGCGAATACGGCGGATATCGTTAAAATATTCTTTATTTGCCTCCCTTAGTCGTCTTATACGCGTAATAGCCTCTTGCATATCTACGTCTCTTTAGTCAAACTGCTTTGCATAAAGTACTAGCAGCTCTATAGTAGTCCGGACTGTTTACTAGGGTAGTGTTTGCTAAGTAGGTATATAGAGTTTAATAGGAAGGATATGCTTATATCCGTATATAACTCTCGCTAGCGTTATTTCCATAGGTTACTTAACGGTTGTTTTATTTACCTATAAAACAGTATAGAGATTGTCTAGCTATAAGCCATCTATCTTTACCAAAGCGTCTACTATAGGCTTATATCCTCACTCTATTAAGCCTTATCCCTATAGGTAATATACAGAAGCTATAACCCTTTTAATATTATAAAGCTCCGTAAGCGCAGCGGTTATATTAGCATTTTCTCTACCACTATCTATAAAAAGCTGTCCGAATACTCCCTATCTACAGATAACGTCTTTATAAAGAAACTTTACTACGCTTTTTGTATCCTTTTTCTAAAGGGCTTAAGCTTCCACCTATCTAGATACGTATTCTCGAGCAGTACATTAGGAAAATATTCGCAGGATAAGATTTAAGTAGACTTTGATTTTCGCGTTTCGCGTAATTAACATGCAATTTAACTAACTTAACACGCAATTAACCAACTTAACACGCATTTGACTAACTTGACACGCAATTTAACCAACTTAATACGCAATTAACCAACTTAACACGCAATTCAACTAACTTAATACGCAATTGACCAACTTAACACGCAATTCGACCAACTTAATACGTAATTGACTAACTTAACACGCAATTAACACGCAATTAACTAACTTAATATATTTAAAAGTTAAATAATACGCAGTTGACCTACTTAGCAACTTTAAAAGGTAACTGTATATTTCTTAACATGTAATTAAGGTAAAGTTATATGCTATATATTTAACTATTATATATTATCTAATATAATCTTATACAATCTTATATAGTCTTATTACTTAGAGGCTCTGCATGAGGCTCTGCACGAGGCTCTACACAAAGCTCTATACGAAGCTCTGCGTACAGAGGCTCTGCACGAAGCTCTGCGCATAGAGGCTCTGCACGAAGCTCTGCACGAAGCTCTGCACGAAGCTCTACGTATAGAGGCTCTGCACGAGGCTCTGCGCGAGGCTCTGCGTACGGAGGCTCTGCACGAAGCTCTGCACGAAGCTCTGCACGAGGCTCTGCGCGAAGCTCTGCGTACGGAG
>Ga0307515_10008007_pt1 | contig 20733 bp, 6 predicted proteins | sample 17_EM_MG_FD_194513 | JGI IMG/M metagenome (GOLD analysis project Ga0307515, IMG submission 194513) | Populus trichocarpa ectomycorrhiza microbial communities from riparian zone in the Pacific Northwest, United States - 17_EM | ecosystem: Host-associated > Plants > Roots > Unclassified | place...
TATTCTCCATGTTTCAAAGAGCCATCTCCTATCATTTGCCATGTCTTATAACTCTTCTTCTGGGATAAATTCAAATAATTATTGTTCTTTACTTGTTTTTTTCTTCTAGCTTAGTTAAAAAAAAAACACCATACAAAATATTTAAAAAATTAGCTCGGTTTAGAGAATTGCGAATGACTTATGTGATTCGTGAGTCATAAATATAGTTTTTAAACTCTTTAGAATTGTAAAATTTAAAAGACACATGATTTAATAAGTCATTTGAAAGATCTCGGAGATATATTGAAACTTTAATGATAACATAATCAATATCATTTGAAAGATCTTAACAAGACGAGTTCAACAATACAAAAAAATATGTCAACAATAACCAAAACGGGTTACACGAGTGGGGTGATTTTTCTTCTCTCTCTCCTCACAAATCACTAGGAGGAGAGAGAAAAAACAAAGAAAGAAAATATAATCTTTGAGGTACACCGAAGCTTTGATGATGATATCACCGGTATTATTAGAAAAATCTTGATGAGACGAGTTCAACAACACCAAAAAAGGTCACAAAATGGTGAACACAGTGGGCCACACGAGTTGTCCAGAGATGTCGAGGCTCACTTGTCTTTGGACCGCTCGTGTGGCCCACTCTGGTCACTGTTGATGATTTTTCTTAGAGTTGTTAGTTTCGTTTTGTCAATATCTTTTCAACAGTATTAGTGATATCATCATCAAAGTTTCAGTATGCCTCCAAAATTTTTTCTATTTTATTTCTCTCTCTCTCCTTATTAAATTATGTATCTTTTAAAATTTATAATTTGAAAGAGTCCAGCAATACTATGTCCACTTGCCTTGATTGTTTTTCTTTGTTTTGTCAAGAAGCACACTAGTGTTGCCTTCCATTGTCTTACTGTCACAAAACTTATCTTGTCTTATCATATGAATATAATAAGGTTTCAACAATTTGCAGTGAAGGGTTTTGAATTGTAGTTGGTTGTGTTTTTTAAAAATTTTTTATATAAAAATATTAAATTAATATTATTTTAATTGTTTTTTTTATGGTTTTGATGTGTTGTGTGAAAAATAAAATATAAAAAAATATTATTTTAATATATTTTTAATTAAAAAATATTTTTAAAATACAACTTCCAACACATTACTAAATGCACTAATCGATAAAAATTTTAAAATAAAAATTATATTTTCTCATCATATAATTTACAAGTTTAACAACAATTTACATTCTCAATCTTGTATTTTATCCGAACAGCACCCGAAGATCAAGCGTGTGCAAATTACAAGTTTGTGGACTTGAGTCCAAGGGTAAAGAGATTTGTTATACACGTTATTGCTGTTTGGTTTCATGAAGAGATTAAGAAAAGAAAATATTTTTCAACAAGTACACTACTTCAATTTTGATTTTGATGGGTTGTCTAAAATATCGAGCATAAAATGTTGTTTGATAGCTTCATTATTAAAAAAATAAAAATGCTTGCTAAAATTGAAAAATTATAATAAAAAAATGATGTTCTAACTATTATAAGATGAGAAAAAGAAAAAGAAAATGATCATAATAATTGTTAGAGAATAATATAAATCATATTATAGGACCTCACTTAACAGCTTAAGCTTTTTGATTGAATTGATTCTTTGACATGGTATCAGAGCCTTAATGGCCAAGCGGTCACGAGTTCGAATCTCATCATTTCTATTTATTTGATAAAAATTAAGAACGGGGTAATGTGAGCCTGTGTAAGTTTCAAGTTCAAAGAGTTTTCATTTGAGAGGATGTATAAAAAAATAATATAAATCATATCATGAAACCTCACCTAACTAAAATTAAAATGAGAAAATGATGTTCTAACTAGGAGCAATCATATTTTCTACGTTTGCTAATTTTAATCAATACACTAAATATGCTCATGTTAAGAAATTACTTTATTTTTGTATTTCAACCAATCTATCTTCTAACTAGGATTTAAAAATTACTTCGTATCGTGATAGCTTTTATTTTATTTTTTTTGCCTAAGAAGGTATATAAAAATTGTTTGATTAATTAAATAGGACCCACATTAATATTTTGCTATTTAATTTTACATGCAAAAATTTATTATATAATAACTCTAATCAAACATATATTTTTTAAATCTTTAAATCACAGCGGCAAAAGCTTCACCAATGTCAAACACTGACGTATAACACTTGTTCATTTATGGAAGAATTCAATGGAGACAAGATAGTACAGAGATACACGAAAGGTTCCATGGCATCACATATAAGTCAAATATGGGTTAATTCCCATATTTTGTTAATTTATCTTGTCTTTGTCTGCACTAGTTTATGAATGAATTGTCTCTGTCAAGCATCGATGCATAGTATTATATTATAAATATTTTTCCTCCATTACGCGGTGGCCGGCGAGAATGGGATTCAACGCAAAATAGCACTAAACTAAAGGATGCAAAATAGTTTCCATGAGACCGACGAAAATGTACTAGGGTTTGAGAGTATGGTAATAATTATTTTTTAAAATATTTATTTATTTAAAAATATAATAAAATAATATATTTTTTTTTTATTTTTTTAAAATTATTTTTATCAACACATCAAAAAATCTAAAAAACATGAAAAAAACTAAATAAAAAATTTTAAATTTTACTAAACCCTATTTAGAACGCAACGTCAACCACAACCTAATTTTTTTTTATTATTAACGTGAGTGTTCGGATTAGCTTGCACGCACCTCGACTAATCCTACGGGTCCTGAAGTTAACAATCATGTAAGCCTCCAGTGACCCCTTAAAAAAACTCGAACTCATGACCATTAAAAAACAAATTTAAAATCTAATCAGTTGAGGTTCGCATCAAGAATTAACCTAAATTTGATCGCTATTGAGGGCATACAGGTTAGTGTTTGTAACCTTACTCTCGTCAGTGCCTTCTTATTGTCATTAAATAATATGATGTGAAAGGTCACGCCATCAAGACAACGAGGAAGCTAAAATAACCAAGAAAAAGAGACAGGAAACAAACTTAAAGAACAAGTAGCCTTACAGACACATGAATCTGTGCATGTATATGAAAGCGATTGATGAAGAAAGTTGTGTAGCTTACAAGAACTTCCTATGTTTTTCCACGTCCATCCTCGTCAACAAGCACTAACATTATTGCAAGATATAAAGCATGATGTCCACTAACTGGTAAAATTAGGTGAGCTTGGAACTGAAAAGCTCCTTTTCATGATGTTTAAAGCAGACCACCTGCAGTTTTTTATTCACTAAACAATAATTAGAACAAGGAAGTAAGATCTACGGGAGAGGAACGGAGAGATAGCTTGAGACTGGCTGTCAGATAGATGGAGACGAATTAACATGCAGCAGCAACTTGTAGCTCGTACGACGACATAGATCATTTATATAGTTAATTATTAATCGGACGTGATTAATCACAAGACAGACATATCTGAGTAAAGACAAGGCAAATCACTGCTCAAATTCCGGGGTTTTAAATCTCACACTTGGACTGATAAAAGAGAAATAAGACGTCCGTTGCCCCCTCTTCTTCTTCTTTTTCCCCGTCCATTAAGACTTGGGTTTTTCTTGTAGTATTATAATGATTATTTTTTAAAGTATTTATTTTTTTTTAAAATTTATTTTTCAAGTCCCGTGATTCTTTCATCTGGAGGAGGCATTTACTGGGCTGGTCCTTGGTGGGGAAGGTTTTTATGTTCCTATTGGTTTCTTTCCTTGTACAAAATATTCTCCTTTGGCACCCCATAGGATTGACAATGGAAGTTGTTTTATTAGGCCGTCAAGAATTCAGGTCTATTTTTTTTTTATGTTTTAAAAATAATTTTTTAAAAATTTCCTATTGGTTTCTTTTCTTCTACAAAATATTCTTCTTTGGCACCAAAGGATTGACTATGGAATTTGTTTTATTAGGTTGGTCAAGAATTAGGGTTTTTTTTCGTGTATTAAAAGTATTTTAAAAAAATTTAAATTTTTTTTATGTTTTTCAAATTATTTTGATATGTTAATATTAAAAATAATTTTAAAAAATATTATTTTAATACATATTTAAATAAAAAACACTTTAAAAAAATCATTATTACATTTTCAAACACCCAAATTAATATTGATTGCCTATTACAATAAATTTCAAGTGATTAAAACCAAATTAACACTATACCTAATACCTACACATGTTTCTTTCCTTTTACAAGCTATTCTCCTCCGTCTCTTTTTTTTTTTTATTTGAATATGACCATTTACATAGTGATTGATTAATGAATCAGTTGTACATGTACATGATTTTGGTTATTTAAGAATAGGATAGTAATTATTTTTTAAAATATATATTTTTAAAATACATTAAAATAATATTTTTATTATTTTATAAAAGTTTTTTTTAATATTAGTATATTAAAATAATATAAAGACATTAAAAAATATTAATTTAAAAAATAAAATAAAATAAAATTTTAATTTTTTTTTAAATACAAAAACAAACATTCTCTTTATATCTCTAGAAGCATCCATACCCTTACTCAGTTACTCTCTAATTTTAACCAAAATAGCTGAAAGTTAATTATTTTAGCTAGTTGATTAAAAAGAGCTATTACATTCATGCTTTCTAAAATAAAAAGTCATTAATATTTTATTATTGTTTTCTAAATCAATCAAAACAGAGCATCGTGTCCCTCTCCTGGTCACCATCAATTCCAGCCGACAGCAACACACTGCTTTCGGGCTGTTTAGAAATGTGATTAGAATTTCTTTTTAAAATGTTTTTTATTTTAAAATATATTAAAATAATATTTTTTATTTTTAAAAATTATTTTTAAAATTAAAATATCAAAATAATCTAAAATATATAAAAAAAATTAAATTTTAATAAAAAAAATAAATTTACAAAACACGGATTGCCCGCGTTTCCAAACGCTCTCGGAACCACACAGTCGACCCTCCAACATTGCTCCACCGGTCAGCACAAAAGTCCAGCCGAAGATTCAACCTCCATTCAGACCTATTTACCCATGGTCCATGCAACACCCCAAAGCTCACACAAAATCATCATTCTCATATTTGAAAGCCCCTCCACTGTTCAATATTTCTCTCACGACCAGCAGCAGTGGCGTTGCCCTTGCACGCCGGCGACGGCAGCTTCCGCAACTTCGTCACTCTCTTTCTCCTCCACCCACAATAACCAGCACGCCGTTAACGTTCAACCCATCCACGACTCCAACTCCACCCAAACAACCCTCTCTGAAACAGCCAGCGTCCTCACACCTTCATTTGAGGAGTTGATGAACAAGTACTGCTGGGCTCCAGCCCAATGCCTAGGGGCTAATTCGAAGAAAAAAAATATTTAAATGTTAGAGGTGCTAGCTCGCTTCATTTATCTAATTGAAGGCGAAAGCGTACCTGTCAAGCCCACGAGGAAGTGGGCTTATATCACCAAATCAAAGTCCAGTTTGCCAAAACACACTCTCTCTCTTTCCGGGATCCATGAAAAAACAAAAAGGTCCATCTCGCTCACAATTAATCCTCCAAAGTCCAACCATGGATATAACTGTATTTTCCGAAACAACTTAAATAAAAGTTTGATACATCAAACCATGTGTTGCATAAAATATTTTAATTTTTTTTCTTTTGAAATATTTTTATAAAAAACTTAATCGATATAAAATATTTTACATTTATTTTATTTATTAAAAACAATTTTAAACTAATTAAATTTCAAAAATCTGAACAATATTTCATTCAAAATTTCATCTAATTATTATTATTATTATTATTATTATTTATTAACATGGATGTCCAGGTCAATTTGCGCGTATCTTTACTAATCCCACGGGTCCTGAAGTTAACGACCATGTAAGTCTCCAATAACTCTAAGACTTGTGATACTCAAACTGGTAACCTCTAATTATTTTTAAATAACCATCACGTTGTTATCATCAGCATCATATCATCATTTTTATTATCATCAGTATTATTACTAGGTGTTCTTAAACTCAATTGAGGAACTGACTAGAAATAAAGTTCAAGACACAGATTGGAAGATTAAACCCAGGATAACTTAAAAAATTTAATTTATTTAAAATCAGCCATGTGATTTATAAAACAACCTTTCATTCTCTTATATCTTATCCAAAATCTGTTTTTTTAACTAAAATCTCATCTCATCTTGCCTTAGCTGACTCTACCCTCTCTTCTCTTACAACATCACTTCCACCCATTTTCTGTAACAAAACATTCAACCTTCTCCTTCTTTCTTTTATATCTTTTCTTCTCCTTCACTAACCAAAAAACTAAAACTATCAATATTTATTTTTTTCATACCTCTAAAAAACCTTCTCCTAACTTCTCTTAATCATGCCATGTTACAAACACACGGTTGGTTGTCCTCTTACCTTTCATGATTCAGATGTTGAAAAACCCAAAGTTATAGTTGCTCTAACCTTGGGACAGGTTTTGAAAGTGATTTTATGAGTTTGAGAGATGACCTAGATCTAAATTTGGTGAAAAATCTTTTACATTCTAATATGTGTTGGATTTATTGTTTATGTTTTTTCAAGAATTTTTGAATTAATTTTTATGGAATCCATTTCTCTGTCATTTGTTCTATATAAAGAGAAGACATTTTTCAATTTGGGGGTTTAGGGTTTTTGACAGGAGTTTTACTTGGGTTAACTATGTTGCAAATCAACCTGATTTTTTAACCAAATTAATTTATTTTCTTGTTTTTCCTTCAACTTGAACTAGTTTAAATTCTTGGTCGGTCGGTTCAAGTTTTACAACTATGCTATTATTATCACTATCATCTCACTACTATCATCCCATTACTTTACAACCACCACCTTCTCTCCTACCTCATTATCATTACTACCACAGCTATCATCACTTTACTTGATACATGTAAATAGTAGGGCTTTTGTTTTTCCAAAGGAAAAAACATGTAAATGAGCAAGTATGGGCTTTTTATTTGCATTGATAATACTTCAAAAAAACAATTTCTAGTCATCTAGGCTATGCATAATAAGAAAATGCAAGCCCATACTGGCTAGGATTTTCAATACGACACTAAAACTAACCCTGATTTATCCAATCTTACCCCAACACATCCTTTAATGAATCTTTTTGAGTTTCCAGGAGCAACACACACAAACTTTTCATGTACATAATTTTTTTTACACACACACAAATTTTTCTGTGTAGAGTAGGCATTATTTTCCGCCAATAATAACATCGCTCATCACCAATATTTCGCATGCACAATAATCATGGCATGACATAATAACTATCATAGCCACCATGGCTAGTTGATGATAACACACCAATTTCTCCATTAATGATATATCTCTTTTTTCATGAAAAAAGTCTAAGTTTCAAGTGTAAAAATACACTTAATCACCCTGCAATTATAACACACCAATTTCTCCATTAATGATATGTCTTTTTTTTCATGAATAAAATCTAAGTTCCAAGTGTAAAAATACACTTAATCACCCCGCAAAATATCAATCCCATCCATTGACCACACAAAAATAGCTATAGAAAATCAGGCTATAAGCTAGCCATACAAAAGTGCATGCCACACAAAAGCTAGAGCATTTAGCTAGAGTCAGACCATATAATTTCTAATCACTACATTCATATAAGCATTCTCTACAACTTTATTTTATTTTTTTTATACATATTCTATCATTTTATATTTAATGATTTAAGTATAAAAGAATCCTCTATTTCTATGAGGTCTAGATTTTCAAAAGCAATCTAAGTTATCCTAGAGTAGAATTCAACCATGAAAAACTCATTTTCTGTGTGTGTGCGCGCGCGCGCGTGTGCGTGTGTGTGTGTGTGAGAGAGAGAGAGAGAGAGAGAGAGAGAGAAAAACAATTGCTAAGAAACAAATACATGTCAATATCCAAGAGAAAAACTCCGAGTCTACTAATGTGACAATCTTTTTTATAGTGACTAAAATGGAAACAAAAGTAAATTAGAAGTGCCAAAATAGAGAAGAATGACATATTTAAAAACAGGTTTTAATTAATGAGAATACATTCTCCTTCCTTTCCTTACCTTGAAGACTCGATCCGATCTAGCATAGCAAATTCTCTCTCAGTGAAACAAAACACCAAACCAAGCAACCTCATCATTTTTTTTTACATTAAAAAAAAATATTTTGTTTTCTGAATCATCAAATGATTACTGTCTCCGTGAAGCCATTGTTCACGGCCATCTTCACACTCTCGCTTTTCCTAGCTATCGTTTTGCTGTCTCCTTCTTCGCCGTTTTCATCGGTCCCTTCAAATAAACAAGCGTAAGTCACATTATACTAGAGCTGCTTGATGCCATTTTATGTAGTGCGATTGTAATTGGGTTTATTTACTTGTATTTTATTTAGAGGGAAATCGGACATATGGGGTGTTAAGAGGCTTGTGGAGTGGAGGCCGTGCAAGTGGTGGATTCATGGACCTCGCATCGGTATGTCTCTTCTGTGCATCTGATTTTTGCGTGGGCTCTTTTGTTTCTGGTTTCTTTTCTTTTTCCTCTTTTCCTGAATTATGCACTTAAAAGGGTGTTGGTAATAAATCCAAACTCTCTATATAGCTTTAGTGATATTTAATTTTTTTTTTAAAGCAGATACGAGATAAAGTTCATTTACTTGGCTTTGAATAGAAAGAGAACAGAATTTGGAAACTTAGAATGGCAGTGAGTTTGAGTTATGGGAAGCAAGTTCTTTTCTTACTGTGTTGTCAATTAAAATTTTTACTGCTTCAAGGTTTGTAAATGGCTTGGATTTTGGTGAAGATTTGTTTATGCACAAGTTTTTTCGTTATTTACTTAATATTGAAATCTGGGATAAATCTGCTGTTTCGGGAGGGATTCAGGTGTTTTTTTCTAATCATCATCTATGCTGCTCGGAATATGGTTTGAGTCAAAGTAAAGGAATTCTCCTGCATTTTTCTTTTTTTTTCTTTTTTTTTTTCCCTGAGTCAATTTTAATTGGTTTTCATTGCAGAAAATTGCATTGGTTTTTTTTGTTGAAATCATGCAGCCCTACCAGCAGAGAGTAATGGATATATCCGTGTGGATTGCTATGGTGGCCTCAATCAGATGAGACGAGATGTGAGTGTGGAGTAAACATTATTTGTTGTTATTTCCAGGTAATGCTCGTTAATGTATGCTGTGTTCATAAAATCTCTTTGTTTATGATCTATGCAGTTCTGTGATGGCGTTGGCATTGCCCGCTTGTTAAATGCTACTCTGGTTTTGCCAAAGTTTGAAGCAGCTGCTTATTGGAATGAGTCAAGGTAGTTGTTGATCACGTTTATCAATTACCACTGGTTACAAACTCAGAATAATTTAGATTGAATGTGCAACCTATGGAGATGGTCCTCATTCCTGCATTCTGAATAACTAGATAAACCAAGGAAAAATTTTGAAATCCAAGTAATATCAAACATGAGTTGATTTACTTTATTCTTTTGCCAGATGTTATAACTGCTTCAAGTAGATTGTGTCTGGGATTTTCAGGACTTCAAATTTTGTATGCATTTCCATGCAACATTATTAGGCTATTGTCATCATGGATCAAAATTTAGTATGTTTGGTAGAACATACTTTTAAATGGATGTGCTGTGTTTGACGTTGTGGTGATTTGGTATGTTTTAATGGAGTGTAGAGTGTTTAGGTATTGAACTTTGATTCAGTGCAGTTAGATTGACGTTTGTGTTTTTTTGGAGCTGATATTGCCGCTCCGCATGTTTATACTGGTGCTTCATTTTTTTTTTCATTTTCTTTACCGATGGCATATGATTATGAGATCTAAATGCATCAAACCCAAAGACATGTTGTCTTGTTTGCTCTCACCAGCGGATGCATGTCATCAGCACTAGTTGGCACCTCTTTTAGGAGTAAAACGTCACCGTTTCAGTGTCATTTGAGTCCTCTGCTGAACACATTTTTTTCTTATGAACTTTTGGCCGCCAAAATAATTAAATCTGATCCCAAGACAATACTAAAGTGTCTTTCCAGTTTTCAACCTCAATTCATCTTTTAAATTCAAGATCTAAACACAAAATGAAAACAACTTAATTTTTTTTCCTTAATCCTTCTTATTTTAGGTCTAAAAGCCATGTAAATTGGGCAAAGGAATATGATGATGACAACAAACTGACAAAGGGTCATCTAGGTTTTGGCAGTGTCGGCCCAGTGCCATGATCTATTTCCTTTCTCCTTTTTCCTTCACTCGCAGATTTCTTTGGTCAGTTTATAAGAGGTCAATAAGATGGTGCAAATAAGGTGGGTTTTTGAAAGTTAAATCGGTCCAATTCATAACTAAAAGTCAAACTTCTAATTCAAAAGGAAATAAACAGCACCTAGTTTATCTTCCCCAGCCAATCCAATGTGTAGTGAAAAAAAGTGAAGGTCGCAGATATGGCGAAAAGGGTATGATGCTTTCCACTAGAAGTTTAAGTAATGTGCTGTCACTCTAAGATTATCCATGTCCACTCATAAAAACAAAAGGAAAGAAAATTCTGTGGAGCAGCAATAAAGCTCTCATCTCTACTATTTCTTTTCAAAATAAGCAGATATACAGTGTAATTTCCCTGTTCATAATCACTCTCCCCGCCACTCAACCCCCCAATAGTGAATTATTTCTCCTCTTCTAGGGAAAGTCTTCTTTCATCCATAAGTAATATGAAGATTTTGTTGCGCTTGTTTCATTTTTGATATTCGTATTATTCTTACTGTTTTAAGCAGCGTATCTAATGTAATAAACTGAATTGGAAAATCTTCTTTTCTTGGTAGCGTTGTGAAAATGTTTGAGATGTACTATAATCCAATATCAAATAATGTAGGCTAAAAGCATCTTTATGTGTTTGAATTTGATTGCTGTTATTTCATGGACAATATCAGTAAATGACCCTTTAATTGTACTTCAGTGGATTTGCAGATGTATTTGATGTTGATTACTTCATTCAACAGATGGATGGCTTCATTAAAGTTGTTAAAGAACTGCCACCAGAGGTTGCATTAAAAGAACCCTTTCGTGTAGACTGTAGCAAAAGAAAAGGCCAATTTGATTACATTGAAAGTGTCCTTCCATCTTTATTGAAATACCAGTATATTTCAATTACACCAGCAATGAGTCAAAGAAGGGACAGGTACCAGATTGCATTTCAATTTCAATATTTTTTTTTTGTGCAGTGATTACATGATAATGACTGTTAGGCCTGTAAGTTTGACCACATTCATATTTCTATTAGCCTTAGGCTTTGTTTTCATGTTTAGAAATGGTAAAATAGCATGCAGTTTGTTATGTAAGAGTTTGCACCTTTTCTTTGTTTAGGTATCCTCTGTATGCAAAAGCTGCACTTTGTCAAGCTTGTTATGGTGCATTACGCCTTACAAGAACCCTGGAACAGAAAGCTGCAGAACTTCTGGAAGCTATACCAAAACCCTTTCTTTCGCTTCATCTTCGATTTGAACCTGACATGGTAGCATATAGCCAATGTGAATACCCAGGCCTTTCCCCTGCCTCCAAGGAAGCCATTGAAGCTGCAAGGGGAGACAGAAAACCATGGACTGGGGAGCTGGCTCGCACTTGGAGAAAGCGAGGGAAGTGTCCCCTCACGCCTAACGAGACAGCCTTCATTTTTCAGGCACTTTCCATCCCTACGAACACAAATATATACCTTGCAGCTGGGGATGGCCTGATGGAAATTGAAGGTTTAAAATCCATTTACACCAACGTGGTCACCAAATCTGCACTTCTCAGTGGTGAGGATTTCCTAAATATGCACGGGAACACAAAAGCTGCATTGGATTATTATGTATCAATCAACAGTGATTTTTACGTGGCTACTTTTTTCGGTAACATGGATAAGATGGTTGCTGCAATGCGAGCTTATAAGGGGTTGCATAATACCCTATTCCTAAGCCGGAGAGCTTATGCAGAGCTCACTTCTAAGGGCTTGGATGGGAAGGAGTTGATGCAAGCCTTATGGCTGGCACACAAAGAAGATTTTGCCATGGGAAGAGGGTCTGCTCTGCCTGACTGCTTTTGTGACTTCAAATCGTGATTTCATGTTTTAGGATTTGACTTGTTCGATTTTCTTTGTATATGACTAGTCCTGTAACATGTAAGAGAAACTATTGACATTGGATATCATGATTTTTTTAATTAGAAAACAAAAGGTTATTGTTTATGCATGATAAAATAAAGAAATAAATAAAATTAATGAATTTATAAATTAAAAAAACTTGTTAACATAAATTAAATACTATAATGAGAAATTAATTTTTCTAGTAAAAGCTAAAGATATTGTATGCAAATATTTTATAATGGTTGTTTTTTTATTTTATTTATTTTTATTTATTTTATCTTTAGAGGTTAATTTTGGTGCTAAAAACAAATAATTTTTATATTTATGAACTTTATACTTCATACAATTTATTTATATAAAATTTAATAATTTAAAAATAAATTACAATAATTTCTTTTAAGAATAAAAACTAATTACTATTTAAAAAAAACTGAAATAAACTTTTTTTTTTAAAAAAAGAGTGAATTAAAAATTAAATAAAAAAAGGGCCAAGCACCTCTAGGCCTTGGCCAACCATAAAAAAACTTTAACCCTCGTGCTTTGTTGATTAGATTGTTTTTAAGTCGTTTGCTCAAGTTTTTTTTTAAAGGGGACAACATATTTGTTGCGGTAGATAATTGATTGTTATCTGTATATTTTTTAATAGATTGAAAAATTAAGGGTAGAGTTTTGAGATTTTAAAATTCATCTTTCAATTTTTTTTTGATATGAAAACATCTAAAATAATTTAAAAACATCAATAAACTCATTTTTAAACCAAAAAACCCTTTAATCACTTTTAAAAAAAAACCTTTATAAACCATGTTCTATTTTTTTTGACATTATTAAAAAGCAACACAACCTTTATTGATCTCCCATTGAAAAAGACGAAGCTATTAGCACTCAGACCGGTATTTTGATGGTAAGAATGTGATCCCAAGCACTTTTTTCATCCTTTGGCAGAAGAACAACAAAAAAAGAGACGTCTGCAAATTCATTATGCATTTTTGAACGGGCTTCAGATTCATATTATCTGGAAGTCGTGCTTCTTTCAACTGGGATTTTCACAGTAATTTTACAGTCCTGGTTTTCTTCCCTGTTCTCCTGTGAATTCTAGGAGTGACATTTCCCTCTCTAACCTCATTTCTTCTTCATCTCAGGACCTCCCTGTAACTTTTGGAAGTAGGAACGAGGAATTTACACTGCCCCAAGATGTGTTATGCAGCATTTTGGAAGTCGAAATTATCAGTGTATCAAAAACAGTACATTTTACTCTTAGCAGCTCTGAATGAGCAAAAGATGGTATGAGAATTTTTATTGACCACAGAATTATGAACAACTAATATTGTATTAATTATGCACATGCGGTTGCCTGAGAAATTGCCACATTGGGCTGTAGGAATTTCTACAACCATGGGTTGTCGGAGACTTTTTGTTCATAAAAAGTTTTATAATCCTCTCCATAAACCCACTTGAGTTTATCGCCCCTGTAACAAGGAAAACCAATTATTCACCATGAAAACTCAAAGGAGAGACCATATATATATATATATATATATATATACACACACACACTAATCACCAATAAATAAACAAAATGAATACTATACCTTCTGAGGCCCTTTTTACAGCAAAGAGTTGAATTCGAAGAAGACAAAATAAAAAACCACTTGAAATCTCAAACAATAATTTCTCCATTTAAGTAAATCCAACTATACATATGGCATCTTGGGAATGCAGGATACATCTCTGCCAATAGCTGCTTTTCTGTCTTGGATTTATGAGAAATATGCTTGGATATCTCTGACAGGAGCAAAAATTTGAAGCATGGAACCGAGCAACAGGATGGAGCTTCGTACATCGTCGCACTAGTGCTAGTAAGTAAAATCTGAGGTTGCCGGTTTATCAGGCAAAACATTGAGCACTTACTATAAACAACCAAACTCTCAGCAGCAAAGGGCATTCAGGTACCTCAATCATAACAAATCATCGTCCATGTCCAAGGATGCAACTCCAATCATTGCTAATAAAATGTAGTTAAAAGACGCTCGGATGCTTGGACAAAGAATTTCAACGAACACTTACAAGGTGCCTTTTCGCGGCGAAATAACTTTCTTATTTTGTTTTAAAGGTGAAAAAAATGTAACTTTATATGATTATGTATATAATATCATACATATATTTTTTGAAGTTATAACATATCATCTTGTTTCATTCCGGCGTGCACCTAACACCATGGGCATTTTCGCCTTTGACAACACTGGCTAGTAATCCCACTTTATCCAGATCTGCAACCACAATCTAGCCATGAAAAATTAATCCGTCTAACACTGACTGCCTCAGTCAAATGAGACATCAAATTTCTACTAGAAAGCTATAAACTAAGAAACACTTCAGAATCAATTTCTGCTGCCAAAGAGCACCATTAAACATTCCACCTTGCAACCGTCACCCAATTACTTCACAACAGCATCCTCTCTCCAGCATTCCTCTCTTCCCTTTCAGGCTGTGCCAATTTCGATTTGCAACTTTTGTCCTGCACAGGTACAATTATGAAAATGGTTTAAGAATTCCTATCATTAGAGCAAAAGGATGGATTTGAAGAACCGGAAAGGTTTGGTTTTCTTCCCTTATGGCAGAATGCATTCATGAATAAGTTTCATTAAAACCTCTAATGTGTCTAGTTCCTGTTCCTACCTATCTATTATTAAATATACATTAATAGAAGAGATTCAGTCTAATCCTAGTGTTCATGCAGCAATCGACTCTACAAGGAAATTTAACATGTAGATTAGGAGATAGGAAGGGTGAGGAATAGTATGATTTTGTAATAGCCGTTCACTCCAATAGGCATCTTCACCTGGAGGAGAAAAATCTAACTTTTTTATTACTTGATGTACTTCATGTCATCATCAGAAGGAACTATAAAAAACAATTATCACCAACAGATGACTTTGCACGATGAAGCTTGTTTCATCTTTATATTGATGCAACTTCAGGCAAGTCAGCAGCTTGTTTAGAAAAGGAAGGAACAGGTAGTGGTGGTGCACTGTGGGGATGCCAAGGAAGGGGTAACCATATTGTTTTGGTTTTTACCTATGTGAATTCAGCTTCATAAAGAAGTAAAGTTGAATATTCATTTCATGAAGCTCAGTATGCACCTTTTGTGTGTGTATGCATATTTCCAAAAAAGAATTCCATTGAATCGCTTGTTAGGAACATACAAGACCTGAAAAAATGTTCTACAATTCTGCTTTTCAATTTTATTTTATCAGAACAGCAGGTTCACCAAATTAAGGCACCATTTGACATTGCGTTTTAGGTGCTTTTTAATGTTCTTTTCAAAGTGTTTTTTTTGTTTGAAAAGCACCAAATTGATGCCTTTTTAGGTGCTTCTAATGGTTTTGTTATGCGAATATCAAAATCATCAAAAACATTTTTGAAAAAACATCAATTTTGTGCCTTTACATATAAAAAGACACTTTCAACCGCATTACCAAACATACACTAAAATAACTTTTGACAGTTTGTCTACCCTAAAAAAAGGTAACCATATTTTATAACTACAATATGCTCCTTTTGGTGTATTAGTGCAATTTTTTGGATGTTTCATGTTACAACAACTATTTTTTAAGAGATGAAACTACTAGCACCCACTAGAACTATTAGTCGTGATGATGCAGAAAACAAGAGAGTCAAAATTGTTGTATTCTAACATGATTTTCATAGACAAGGTATTTCTGAAATTTCTAAATTTGCTGTAAATTCTATAGGTCTTGGTTTTTTTTCTATTTAGTATTTTATTAGTCCTAAAGAGTAATTAGCTTTATTAGGATTATAAGCATTTTCTTATATAGGAAGATAAGTCCTAAGAACTCTATATAAAGGTTATGTAATTGTTCAATACAAGAGAAAATCAGTTCATGAAAAAAAAATCCATCAATTTGCCTTTGATAGTGTGACTCAATCTTCTCTTAGGTGTGACTCCTAGAAACCACATTAATAAGACTCTAATAGCTTCTACAATTTCCAGCAACTCAAATCCCATATTCAAACAGCCTCTATGGAATTACTAAGCATCCAGACGTTCAAGCCCAATCAGTCCTATAGTTACTGACCATCAAAAGACCAACTCAAACCCTAAAATGTTGATGTCCACAGCTGTAAAACAGCCCCAAAGCTGTCCTTTATCATGTAGTTCAATATAACATTGAACATAAAAAATTTTGAATCAAAACATCAGCCATCACTATCAACACATATCAGCTTTACATTAATATACTTCACAAAAGTTCAAATTAGAAATAGTAGGCATCTAGAACAATGAAGTGGTAAGTTCTGCAAAACAACTTGATGCATCTGCTAAGCCCAACAAACAATAATGAGCAAAATTATTGATGCTTACCAATGCTGGCATCTAAGCAATAGATAACAAAGAGATAACACACTCTTTTGGCTGGCTAACCAGCTCTTCGTCAATTGAAACTGCAAAAATTTCAAATAAAAGGCATTATATTAGAAAATCAAATCAAATCAAAACTTTAAGCCAATTTATATATCACATCTGATGTAAATGTGCCTAACATGAAAGTCAGATCAGAAGACACGTTCACACTCATAAATACATACAATGAGGAAGTTGCATGATAATTTAAAAAGAACACCCCAAGTCCATGAAGATAGATGCAAATAACAAGTATAAAAGATGGCATGAGACATCAGTATTCAGTAAGTAGAGCAATTATTGACAGGTGAACATCCAAAACTCACATGCTCCAACACTCGTAGATTAGAAAGAAAAGAGTAATGCATTTGAAACAGACAAAGATAAGGGAAGAAATTGAATGAAAACTTACAAGAATCATGGCACCATCCAGTTAGAAGTTTAGAAATTTCATTTCATCAGGAACTTATTAAAAGCTACAACAAATTAATTGAATAAAGGGAACGTTCCCTTTGTTTGATGTTTAAGGACGAGGATATCCATATGGTTCTGTGGATGTATCAGAGGACAAAATGAAATGAATATCCCCTGCTGTGAGGCTGTGGTGTTACAAAACCAAGCTTATCTGAGCATTTCCATAACCTCAATTCAACTTCTAGACAATACAGCTTGCAAGGAACGCAAATGACTTGAAGGAAAAGGAGGCACTCTCTTCTGAGCTAAAGTCACGATCACCTTAGCCTTGTTAAGCTGCCCATTCTTCTTCAGCCCTTCAAGCAGCGTATGAATGGTATCCACATTCAAAAACCAGTTATTTCTCATGCAATCTCTACACATTGTATAAGCCAAATCAAACTCCCCACCCTTGCATAAATAATGAACCATTGTTTGGTAAACTTTAACATTAAATTTATGCCCCTTGCCACGTAAAGAAAAATACACCATTTTGGCCATCTCAAGTTTACCAGTCTGGAAAAAGCCTTTTATAACCAAATTATATGTAACCTCATCAGGCACAATCCCAATTTTTAGCATCAAACGCATCACATCATTTGCATGCCATGCCCGTCTTATGTTGACCAAATACTGAATTCTAACATTAAATGTTGCAAGATTGGGTAAGCATCCCTTAAGCACCATAAGATTCCACAATCCATTGCCAATCTCTGACCTGTTGTTCTTATAAAATGCTGACATAAGTGTGGTGTATGTGATGACATCTGGCCTTACCCCTGACTTTTCCATCTCTACCATGAGCAAATATGCTTTATCCAAATTTCCCGTTTCACATAAAGCCTTAACAATGATGTTAACAGAAAATATGTCTAGCTCAATATCAAACTTCTTCGGTGCCTCATTAACAAAGGCCTCGATTGCTGCTAAATCACGGGTTCCAGTCAAAACCTTCAGTGCAGCATTGACGGATTTAACAGTCCTTTTACAGCCGTGCAAATGCATATTATAGAAAGTATCAATAGCATGCTTTATCATTCCAGCCTTTCCATACAACATTATAATCCTCACCATGAACCCTTCGCGCCTACCTTGTGGAAGAGGCTTCTGGTGCTCAAGTAAATGCTCAATGTAATCAAACCTGTTAGCACCAGCCAAGCGAGAAACGGTATCTTCAAATGCAAACCGATTCTCCACAACAAGCCTATTCTCAGCATTGGCCTTGAAAAGATTAAATAGCTTTTCAGGGTCTCTCTCAGCTTTAAGCTTAACAAGTGCAGGTTCCTCCAAAGGTTTCTGGTTTTGATTCTGAATGCGGTTAGATACAGCTGCAGGACTACGACTTAATGCAACGGAAGTAGCAAAGTTGCAGAATCTGCGAGTGTTTCGCAGAGAGAGCATGTCTTGGTTTCTTCCTCAAATTGAAACACACCCATGTTCCATCCTCAAGATCCAATGCAATAACGTCAAGAAACCTTCACAGCACATTTAAAAAAAAATGAAAAACCAGAAAAAAGAGGATTTCTATCAAACAAACACAAAAGCCTGAACACATTAAAGAGATTATCTTGACAAGATTTTTAATGAAAATCCATACCCACTACACATGGAAAACTCGCAGAGGAATTTTATCAAACAGAAGCATACCCATATGCTAAAACAATGATACCAGGCACTGAGTTGAAGAAATCTTCAACACCCATGTGGAAAATAGAAAAACCAACAAGATGAAACTCAAAAAAAGCAATCTTGAGATAATTAAGAACAAGAATTAAACAAAAAGGAGCAGTGTATGGATATATTTGTTCAGAGTGACAGTAGTGGCTATAGAAACAAATATGAATAGAAAGAGAGTGAGGATTGGATCTTCCGGGAGGGAAGGGGGCTTTAGTTGTTTTGGGATTTAGGTTTTGGAGTTAGGACTTCTAAGTTTTTTGTCAAGTGTTTTGGGAAGATCATGGTAAAGCCAGAAAGAAAGATACTGTGGGCTGCCATGCTGTTATTATTATTATTTTTGGGGGTAGGATTTAGGTTTCGTGTCGCAAATTTAACCCTCAAAACTCATTGTCGAAAGGGTACGGCTACAAGAGGTGGGATGGAGAAGACGGATTTGACGTGTCACAAATCAGACGAGAAACTCTCTTATTTGCAAATCAATTATTCTTAATTATTTTTTAAATTTAACATTAAAAATAATCGTCGACACCCCAAATGGGAAAATCCATTACGTGCTACTAGAGGCAAATAATTGGGTTTTATTTTTCTTCTTGTGTTGTGCTTTCAAAATTATTGACAAGTACCATCATTCAATAAAGAATTAAAGGAAAAATAAATATAAGAATATTTGTAATGATTTTTTTTTAATTAAAGATAAAATAATTAAGATTGTTAATTTTATTTGTATTAAAGTTATTTCAAAAAAAATAATGAAGATCCTATCGAGTTGTTTGTTACATGTTAGTTCATTAACCAAGTTCGTTTTTCCCTTTTAGCTCGGTCCTATTCCATGAGTGTTTACAGCTTAAACCACTAGAACTCTCATTTAACTAATTTTGACTTCCATTCCGCATCTCTTGACTGTAAGTTTGTTTGAGATTATAATTTAAAGTTTTTTTATTTAGAAATATATTAAAATAATATATTTTTATTTTAAAAAAAATTATTTTTAATATAAATACATCAAAATAATATGAAAATATATAAAAAATTTAATTTTTAACAAAAAAAAAATTTTAAATTTAAGAAAACACGGTTTTCTATGTTTCCAAACAAACCTAAGATCCAAATGGATTTATGGTTTGCAAGCGGGCTTAGGCATAAGCAGAAACCCTGGAACATTTCAGCCAAAAATCTACAAACATAGCGAACAAAACAAGGTTCACAGTGCTTCTGGTGCAGAATCATCCATCTTTCTTTTGTCCACCTTACAAAATGGATAGCAAAGTTGATACATTCAAGGTCAAGCCAGGACAGCGGGTGCTAACTACTACATTGCAGCTCTCGAATTTTGTTTCAGCCATTAGTCCTTTGAAGTTATAACAAGCAGTCCCAATGCGCCAATAAGAATATACTGCAAGAAATGAAGGATGGTCATAATTGTACTATAGAGACAGTCAAACGCACAACAAATGGTGAGCATGAAACAAGATTTTAGTTTTCGCAGATGATTGACAGAGAAACCATACCTTGATAATAGGCTTTTCTGTCATTATAATCGTTACCCAACCAACATAAGGTAAGAACCTGCAAAAAGGGATGCAAGCAACATGAAGAACCTGCTTGGTACTATTGAGTTCAAACACCATGACACAAACCCAGTATTAAAACAGCCTGACTATCCTACAAAGAAAAACCCTGGAAAAAAAAGGTAAAGTTACGGTCAAAATTTGTACCCAACAGCTCTGCCCATGATGTGATGCCGCTGAAGCCAGAGCTGCCCTTGCGCATACAAAAGCCTGTCATCCCCATAATTGTTATCTCCTGATAAAAACATCATTTTAGAAAATTAGGGATTTTAATAGAACAACAAGATTGACATTTTTGTAAGATCAATCACATACGAAACGATACAAAATTTGAATATTGAGAAGGATTATTTAATGGAACTTATGATTTTAACAGTTATAATATCTAGAAGCAGCCAGCACCTTTTGTGAGGACATCAACTTCCCCAGTATCTTGCCTTTCATGGACCTGTGAAAAAAAGTAAATGTTATATGTAACTACATAATAGTTTGATGATAATTAACTA
>Ga0307515_10008008_pt1 | contig 20732 bp, 28 predicted proteins | sample 17_EM_MG_FD_194513 | JGI IMG/M metagenome (GOLD analysis project Ga0307515, IMG submission 194513) | Populus trichocarpa ectomycorrhiza microbial communities from riparian zone in the Pacific Northwest, United States - 17_EM | ecosystem: Host-associated > Plants > Roots > Unclassified | place...
TGCATATCAGTGCACGCTGGACTACACCAAAGAGCTCGAACCACCCCGACGATAGTGTAGATCTCGGGCGCTTCTCCTGAACTCGCCACAAATTCGCAATCAGTTCAATCACTCTTCTCATTATACTCCGTATTCCCACTTTGCGCAAAGACTCCAGAATGGCTCCGATCTCAGAGTTGCACACTGCTGCTCCGTCGACGGACGTAAATCTTGACCCTCTCCCTGCTTCTCAGTCTTTCCTATCTCGAGTAATGACTCGTTTTCGCGTCTGGCGGTCTCACGTCAAACGGAGGGACCGCCAACAAGTTGCACGTCCGCAGACGACCGAGAACCGTGTTTCAGACACAAACGAAGCAACCAAGTTGGAGCTTGATGAGTACCTAGCAACTCCGACTGCGCTGGCCACTCCGTCTTTCAGCGTCCATTCGAGTATTCGTTCAGGGGTCGCCGATGTGAACTGGGCCTTCTACCTTGGGGGTGATCCCGGAAGAGTGGCCGATACACAGGATAGTGGACTAGGATCGCTCACGTCTAGTGGTGCACTTGGGCTTGAAGGCCTTCCTCGAATGAGAATGGTGGACGTTGACGGCGTCCTACCAGTGAGTCCCTCTCCTGATTTTTGTGCACCATGCACACAACTTGAGGTATGCTCTCTGAGGTAGTGGACTTCGGTTACTTATCCATTCGGACAGGGCACGCCTTCGACGAACGGTCGTTTGACTTTGCCCGTTCCTCCTACTCCACTGGATCGCGAAATGTCTCTGGTCGACCCGTTTGAAGCCCTGCGGGCGTATGCAAACCAGGGTTGGTCTTCACTGGCCGATATTTCTAAATCCACTGAGCGTAGTCCTGTGCTTGATACCGAGACCAAGACGATAGAACGTGTCGCGTATCCCACGATATCTCCTTCTATAGATGAACGTGACGTTGCGCTCCGTGCGCTTTCCACTGGGTGCATTGTGTCTGATTTTCTTCAGAAGTCGCCGTTGTCGGACTCGGTAACGCCAAGCAGTGATATAGGTGGTGAAACTACTTCCAGTTCCATCTCCGATTATAGGCGAGATGCGGATTCTCGATTTGCATCATATCGTACGAACACCGGAGCGCCACTCTTGAGCAACGAACGACTATGTGAAACTCGCGTGCATGGCCATGATGCACGTGAGTTTCACATACGGCTTGCCGCAATGAACTTGGAAAGAGAGCGACTAACGGTTTGGGTGTCAGCGGATATAGAACTTGGTTATATTCGTTTCCGGGAAGAGTTGAAACAGATTCTGATGGATAAAGGAGACGAATGTATTTGGAGAGGACTGGAGATGCAAGACCAGCCGCGACCGTGAGCAATTAAGGTTGACGAAGTGGAAAGTTCGACTAGACTGCGAGTGAACTGATATGATGGATGGTGCCAATTGGTGACGACGGTGACTATCGGTGTCAATCGGTGTCAAGCAGCTTGGGCGCATAACTGAATATGATGGCAAGAAAGTAAACTTGACCATAAGATTGAACAAGAGGCTTGAAAACCGTTTAAACAAGAAAAAAAGAAAAGAAAAAAGAAAAGAAAAAAAAGGGTATACAATGTTTCCCACCTGATATGTCCGTAATAACCAAACCCAATATCCCCCCAAAAAGCATTTGGGAAATTTTTTTGAGATACTGAGATTTGTCCTTTGCATGAATTGTAGGACTGTATTGTTTGTATGTTTTCAAATACAGTTCGAGCAATTTTCCTTTGAGCGTATACATGGCAGTTCAGGAAAAGTATGCTGTTTGGGTGTTCAATCAAGTAGTTTGGTCGTCCTCCATCCTGATCTGCGTCCGTCGAACTGTAAGTTTGGGGTTGCCGTCACGGACCTGTCACGGACGCAGCGGATGAGCCCAACATTCTGGGCCTCCTTACCTAAACAGACAAACCCCCAAACCCAAAGCCAGACTGCGCTTCTCTCGTAGGCTAGAGCAAGGTCCTAAGGTCCCGACTCAACGGTCATTGCGAGTCTAGCCCATTTGGGTGGCCATTCTTTGGATAAAGGCTGACAAATTAAAACCGGCAATGCTGACTACTGGGGGTCTGCTAAGCCGGGGTATGTGCAGGTGAGTGCAGGTGACATTCTCTCTCAAGACATCCATTATCAGCCACCCGCCGCTCCGTGACAGCCCCGTGACAGCAACCAGTCGGGTCATTCGCCGGGTGACCTCCTCTCGCTGGCGAGGAACCTTAAGGTTGGAGATTGCCGTCCAGTCAGTTGTAGGCGATGATGCGCGATCGCGTGATAAGCTAACAGCTGTTTAGTTTTTCTCGTGGTTATGGTACTTCTGCCACTACGGATCCCACTCTGGTCGTCAACCGTATCCAAGAACCTGAGAAACCCCATTCAATGAAGCTAATAACGGTGTTTGGCATTCTGAATATTTTACTCTCTGGGCTAATACATAACCCATCAATCCCCAAGTTGGGGAGGGCTAGCCTTTCGCAGTGGACAGCGGCGTCGTTAGGTACTGACGCGCGCTTTACGCTTGTCGTCGGCTGTGTCAGGAGAATACCTCGCCCCGAGAGGATGCCAAAATGCCGCTCATTTCCCGTAAAAGCGTCGTTTCCGTTCATGATTCACTAAGCTCCCTCTGTCCTTTCCTCCTTTCCTCGCATATCTTTAGTATGAACAGCGGTACGTGCACCTCGCGAATATAGTGGAGCGTCCCGATATGCTCATAGGGCTGGCTTCCTAGTGTTTGATACTCTTTCTCCTCGACAAAGGACGGACTTGCTGCTTGTCTTTCATATCATTCAGCTTAGCGGAGCAGTAGGATTAGGATTGGTCCTGTTCACAATTGCACTCGCCAAGTCTCTCAAGCCTCGTCACCCTCTTGTTATCAATATGATGTTCTGCTGGTTCATATACGCTCTCGTTTCTTGTCTGCTGTACGTCTGACTCAATATCTCGATACGATCACTAATCACCAATGTTCCATGGCAGCTTATTTTCAGGACGTTCGTCCCAGCTTGAAATCCCTTTTGCGTTGTGTCTCGCGGACGCCGCCATTGTCAACGGAGTTACAATGCTGTAGGTCGTCAGCCCCCAAACATGAACAGAAGGGCGACACGAGCTCATTATTCTCAGGACCGCCGTGTCTTGTGACGCACTAGTCATTCACCTTTGGATCAATGTTCAATCGTGCATGCTCCCGGAGGGCAAATTGAAAACCTTTTTGAACTCTGCACGGCTCGGTACTACTCATATCGTGTGTTTATTCTCATTAAGAGAGCTAGAAGGAGGTACTGAGAAGCTGATCAGCTTCTAATCCTTCCGTACATTGCCTTCGTTGCTTGGACAGTTTTCCTGCTTGTTGTGCGTCGTCCTTGGAAAGTGAGCTCTCGTTTACCGCTAACCGCTACTCATAGATTGGGCTCCACTACCCTGAGGCCGTGAGTAGGCGATGGGCCTGGTTCTACTGTTCTCTCCAAATCACGACGGTGAGACCCATGCGGTGGGTCGGAAACATAACAGCAATGGTCGTCGGTGGCTTAATCATCATCGCTGTCATCCTTGAGCGTAAGTACCGTTGTATCCAGGTGCGCGTCTTTATTCACTTTATAGGCCTAGTATTCGTAGTTAAAGCTTTGTGGAAGCGCGCGGTCCAGATGCGCTCCCTTAATGCGAGTGGATGGGATAAGTTGTGAGTTGTCGAATCGGGTCCTAAATCCTCTGGGATTGATATATATTTCTCGTAGTCTCTTCATTCGACTTGGGATCTTTACCACCTTCTCGTTCTGCATGCTATTGTAAGGGTAAGCTCTCATTCAACGTTGTACCGTGTCTCTCATACTTTCCACGCAGGTCCGTGGTAGCCATTATCTTCTTTCCGACTCAAGTCATACGACACATCTTTCTTGCGACTCCCCCACTTGTTGCCTTCATCATTTTTGGCCCCCAAAGGGACCTTTTAGCTTGCTGGTTTGGTTGGCTGCCGTCCTATCTTCGAAGGCTGCAACCCGGACGGACGGCTGGCCCAATGGCCACCACTGATCCATACCCTTTCCGTCCCCACACACCAACTGTCCGGCTGGAACTCTTTGCACCCTTAAAAGAAAAGGCATCCCCACTCTCCGATCATCAGCACCCAAGTCCAGTTGCTAGGACTGGGGTCAGCCGGCATGAAAGCCATTCCCCTGATAGTCTGGCATCTCATGTCACTCATGTCACTATGGCTGTCCCGGTATTAAATCAATCCACATCCCCGATATCACAAGCACCAATCCCGCGTGGGGTGATCTATCACAAACGATACACGGTTTTAGATATTTCAGGTCCCTCACGGTAGGTTCATTTGTACTATCCAGACCTTCGGATTGGCTGTCGGGTTGATCAATGGGAACATGTCGATAGGAAGTGCACTTATGTAGCTTATGTAAATCTATATTTTTCCTGCCTCAAAGACCTGACCACGAACGAAATATTAAGGTTTCCCATGGTGATGTTGCGGTGCCACGGAGTTCAGGGGAAGGGGAACGACCACCTCCCTACCCGCCACCTGGGAACTCGAAACAGTCAGAGCCTTTCGGGTGTTACCGGTGCCCTTCCTCCGGAGAAGCAAGGAGCGCATAGCCCACAAGCGGTGAGGACCGTTCGCCATTCTCCGACTACTATCCTCATTCAATTACCACGTTTATCTGATCCTAGCATACTACGGAGACTCGTACTAGTCTAGAAACCTCTCAACCCTTTGCGTGTAGTCTTGACTTGTCTTGATAACCCCCATACCTCATTTTACGACGAAAGCGATTGGAAAGAGCTCACCAATTCCTCTCGATATGTCAATTGACTGTGATGGGTCTCTCCCTTGACAGATCACCCTGCCGTTGCTCTTAGCGTCTAAACCCATCCTTGTTGGTAGTTGTAATAAAGCGTCGCGTTTATGGTAAAAATTCAACTATCAAGGACGGTGTCCAGCGATCCTTCTGTTTTTTTGGGGGACCCTAGGACCCTCGTTGGAAATCATGAACGCAAGCCACCTCCTTGATCTCATGGCTGTCCACTAAATCCTCGTACTTCTGATGTACAGATCTGACTGACCGTAGTAGTCTCTATCATCTAAGTCAGCGAATTCTACCAATCGTAGTCATCGAGTGGTAACAAAGCCTTGCAGGTTTGGAAGTTGTCCGGGTGAGTCCCTTACACTATCTGTCGGAGTCCTGGCACGACTCAAGGTGAGCGTCCGTTATATAACTGAATTCGTGTGATGTTCTGACAGAGGCCCGTTGTCAACGCATCGAAGACGTTTGCCTTCTGTGTTCCTCACTCCGCAATCCATTTTCAGGCTCTTGAGCCTTGTACAAGGCCTGGAACTAACTGAGTGGCCATAGCTTGTGAAGCTTTTGCTCCATTCAGGTTCGTTGAAATCGATCTGGACGTTTATTCCGGTTTCACTCCCGTTTTAAGGCCCTTCGGCTTGAAGCTGTATGAAACTCTTCTAACGAATGTTCTCCAGCCTTATTGTAACTATTCAAAGGCTTTTTTTCCCCCACTCTCCCGCCTCTCCAATTTGTCACCGGTCTCATCCATGTCATCGGATCACCCTCCCTATTATCCAAAGCGAAACGATCATTACAGGCGCCAAGATCGATCTCGACACCAGTCACGCTATGATGTCTCGGAAGGATGGTCAAATACCCGGCAGTATCCCCGTCCGCAACAATCAGGGCCCAATAACTGGCAAGCTGGCTCCCATCGACGATGGAACAATAACGAAAACAACTACCCGAAACAGCAGTACCCAATGAAGACCCAGACAAACCAGTGGGAGGAGCAGCAATGGGACAGCTCGTCTCGGGCATGGCAGGAGAGTGGGTCCTGGGACGCACGTACTACTCCGCAGCCACACTACCATGATCAAGGTGGGCAGAATAGACGTGACGTCGATGAATGGGGACGCGAAGTTCGTCGCGGCGGGAGGCAATCCCCAGCTCCTGACGACCAGCCGAGGCGAAATGTGTCACACCAATCTCATCTGAAATACCACCAAGGGTAGGAATCTTATGTACAGAATGCAAGAAATCGCTCATTACTGTTCTAGGCATCACGCTGAGCACCAGCAACAGCAAAACTACGATCGGAGTCGGTATCAAAGCTATGACCAGAAAAAGCGCAGACATTCACCTCAACGTGACCAGCGATGGGAGCGCCAGTCGTTCAATGGTCAAAATAAGAGACGACGAACGGATGAGCATGTACCAGTAAGCAACGCTACTTAGTTAAACTCGATTTCATGCTAAGCTCTCTGTTGGTCTCCTTTAGTTCCAGGATCAGGAGTATCATGATGATCGTATGAGGTTCAGATCGCAACACCCGGAACCACAAAGTGATTGGATTGAACCTCAATACAGCCACGACCACGGTCCTTCGCAAAACCCCTACTCCCACTCAACCGCTTCACAACATAACGGCGATTGGGACTTTTCGCCTAATGATATGCCTGAGGACCATTGGCAAGCTCCACTGCCGCCAAGGCCTTCAGAACCTGCTTTTTCCTCTAACTGGCCTCCTGCGCCACCGCTGCCTAGTACTTGGCACGAGCCACACTCTCTGCTACCCACAATGCCCTTGCCTATTCCTTCACATCCTCCCATCCCAGCTCAGCCTCCTCCTATTCCTCGAGCACCGTATCCACCAGCCAGGAACGATTTCTTCGAATACTCGTCGCCCTACCCCCCGGGACTCGAACTAAGCCCCACGAAGCACGACACAACGCCCCCTATCCCTCGCCGCTTCTCAGCAGAACCGACTTTCGCGCGTCCTCTCGGGAAGGGTCACCCTATTCTGCCAGACGTAGCCCCAGCTCGAGGGCCGGCTCGTGGTCCAGTACCCCGTCAACAAAATAAAGTCAGATTCAGTAATCATCATGTCAGGAAGGGTCGAAGTGCACTCGTGCGCCGATTCTTCGAGGCAGATGACGAGGAGGAGCCAGCCGGAGATGGTGTACCCAATTCCCCTTCTGGTCTCCCCCCTGCTCTCCATCGAGCTCCAGATGGCCCTCCTCAGCGAGTTGATCTCATCCCGGGTATACTCATGACAACGCCTGAACTACCCACCAAACCGGTCATTTCGCCCACTCCACGCCCTGCACTCCCCTCCCCACAGTCACACTCTCCCTCTCCACGCCCAGCTACTCCAAAGGAGACACAGGGAGGTATCACACTCGCACCGCTTACGCCAGTTTCCAAGCAGTTACGAGACGTAAAGCCATCCGTTGCTGAGGTAACTGGCCCCACTCCTCCCATCACAGATTCTCCAGAGCACGACGGTCTCGCGCTTGTTGTCACACCCATACCTGTTAGCCAGACGAGTCTGCGTCTTCCGAAAGCGACAGAACCATTTGAGTTTCTCGGGCTTGTAGGCCAGGGTGCATACGGCAAGGTATTCAAGGCAAGGGAAAGGACGACAGGGGCACTGGTAGCTCTCAAGAAAATCAAATCTGAGCACGCTCAGGATGGGTTCCCAGTGACAGGCCTCCGCGAGGTCAAACTACTACAGAGCCTGAAACATGACAACGTGATTACTCTGCGCGAGATGATTAGTCGCAAGGGGGACATCTTCCTCAAATTTGAATACGTCCCCCACGACCTTGTCGGGCTCCTCAAGCAACAACACATCACGCTGGAGCATGCTCATATCAAGTCGCTCATGCACCAACTGCTGAAGGGCCTGGCGTACATCCATGTCAAAGGGGTCTTGCATAGAGATCTTAAGGCGGCAAATTTGCTAGTTACCGCGAATGGAACACTCAAACTAGCAGACTTCGGATTGGCGAGATTCTACTACAAGAGGAACACGAAGGCGGACTATACAAATAGAGTATGCACGATATGGTATCGACCACCAGAACTCATGTTGGGGCTCACGGTCTACGGTCCTGAGATCGATATCTGGAGTGCAGGGTAAGCCTCCCTTCTGGATTTGAAGTATCTGTTCTAATGCCTTAACAGCTGCATATTTATGGAGATGTTCCTCAAGGAAGCCCCTTTCCGTGGAGAAGACGAAATTCGCCAGCTTCACCGGGTCTACGCCTCGCTGGGGAGCCCGAAAGCAGATTATTGTCCTGAGCTACTTGCTGCACCTTGGTACAGTTTAATGCCTTCCGCTGAGGAGTACGATAATGTCTTTGCACTGGAATGGTCTGAGTAAGTCGCCATGTTCCTTCTATGTAAGCCACTCCTCACAGTGCGATTTACTTCCAGGCTTTTACCACCAGAGGTTATTGCACTTGCAGAGAGGTTGCTGCACATGAACCGACATGCACGCCCATCTGCAATAGAGGCTATGGAGGACTCATACTTTTCGTCCGAACCGCTTCCCACTCCACCCGAGTACGCCGTGTCCCTAGCCAGTCCTAGTTCATCTTGCTGATTAGTATTTTTACAGCCTGACATCTCTTTCGGTGGATTGCCACGAGTACGATTACGCGAAGAAGGACAGACGGAAGGACGATAAGCCACGACTGCGTTCAAGAAAAGCTCCTACCACATCCACAGCCGCAAAGTGATCTCCAATATGATGGAACACACTACACGTCCACATATCCTCTGGGTTTGTGCTCATTTATTGCCTTAGCAGTTGCAATATATTATCACGCCACCATCGGCTGTACTAGTCCCTTATCGAGTAGACTCTGGACGATAGACTCGAGCTATATCATTCCAGTTAATCGATTTCTTTTATTCACTATGATTTTAATTCGACTTACGCTAGCGGCGGTGGTGCGGATTTGATGATCCCATTTCTTGGTGTACGGTGCACCGGTCTCTTCGACGTGCTGGTCAACGTCACCAAGACCTCCAGCTTTTCCTTGTGCGTCGTCTTCCTCTCTTGGACCCTCGAACCAAATGAGCTTCTCCACTTGGTCGATCCAACCTCGTAGCCGGCCTTGTTCAATCATCCTCCGAGTGATAGTCTCTGCCGCACCTGGGGTGACATCCAATAATGCACCCAATCCAGCAAACGTGATATTGTTGTAGATGTTGGAACAGGCGAGCACGTTGTGTTCCATTACTGCTCGATCAAGCACAGTGCTGGGTCCAGTCCTTGTGGAGACTTGCACGCCCACATCTGCCATTGTCGTATCGTCGTCATCGGCAGTCAACCTGGATGCGAGGCGGTCGTTGGAAGATTGGGCAATTTTTGCGAGCTGATGCGGGCGGAGAGTTTTTTCGAACGTTTTAACTTCTGCTGGACGGATGATGTGGTCGAGGAACATCTTTGTGAGGATGTTATAATTGGGAAGTGAGGGTGCGCGATCATCGCGGGAGAGAGCGGCGAGAATACGTGAGCGGGGAGGACCAGCTGGTGCGAGGACCGCACACGTTACTGCTGCGGAACTAATGATTATTGTAACGTGATTAGTGAAGGGCTAATAAATCTGACAAGGGGGTTGGTACTCACAGCGCTTGCGATCGTTCTTCTTCGTCTAGCTCTGGCACCCAGCTGAGCTCGTGATAGCGCATAGCAGCCTCCAAGAACCTCCGGCCAAAGTCGCTGATGCGCGCCTGACACAATTTGAACTGAAGTTGAATGACTTTGTCCGCGGTGGAGTTGATAAGTAAGGCGGCACGCTTATAGTATGTATCGGCTTGCACGGATTCCTCCTCCTCAAGGAGTAGTCGAACGATGCGGACATAGAGTTTCAATTTGTCCTCGTCTGAGACAGTACTGTGGCACGCGATGAGCGCGAGGATTCAAGGAGATCGGTATAAACCATGCGTACCGGGAACCTGAATCTGGTTGAATGCCCATCAAAACCCGAGCAGCACCCGACCAATCTTCTTCCGCTTCCAACGCGTCTGCCAGCTGGAGCCTCAGCGACGCAACCTACAAAGAAATTCTAAGAATTGAAATAGAATGGATGGAGAGTATCTACAAACTGACCTGTTCCTCGTACGTGACGATTCTAGGCTGCAAGATCTGGAGCGCGCCCTCGATGACTGGTCTCCTGACAGTCTCGTCTGCGATCTGCTTCGTCTCAAGGCCCTTTACGAGTTCTGAAATGATCTGTCTGCCGATAACGAGGCCGACGTGCTCCTGAGTCACGACGACGTTGACAAACTTGAGAATATCGTCTGACGATTGCCGTTTGGCGGCAAGGAGATCGTTGAGCAGGCTGAGATAACCAGCCGCCTTATCTTTCTGCACAGAGACACCTGCAAGTTGTGCCAGACGCGCGTCCATCGTACGAGATGTATAGTGGCCAAAGGTGGGTGGATAGGTATAGGCGCGGAGAGGACAACCTGAAATGTTTGGCTACAAACGCGAGACTGGAAATTGAGCAAGGATTAACTCGTGTGCATATGATGAGAGTATAGTACAATTGCTACAGCTGCTGGTAGGGTCTTGCCACACCGCGGAGTGAGTCATAGATACAATGAGAGCGCAACGAACGAGATGCGACTGCAGCACGACAGACAATAAACAAACAATAAACAAGGCATGAGAGCATAAGTGTTCACAGGGCCATCAAGGCCACGCGATAGCGCCTCCTTTCCCGGCATCAACTATCCGACCGATAGCCTTCATTTCCTAGAGAGAAGCTGTAAGCACACGAAACCTCCAAGGTAAAAATGGGCACTGATGCGCTCACCTGACCCCCAGCCTGCTGCAAATAGCCAGCCAAAACCTCACGCTCGACGTCTGGCATAAAATCGCAAAGCTTATCCAAACTCTTTTCAAATTGGCCATCATCACTGGGTTGCTTGGGCGGCTGGTACGACACGGCCTGCCTTAACTTAGAACGCTTGGGTGGTCCATTACTGCTACTTCCATTAGCATTAGCATCCGGAGGCGCGAGTCCGTTCCCGCGGCTTAAAGACGAACTGGAAGAAGAATGTCCGGGGAAACTTGGGGTGCGCGCGACCGGCCGCGGTCCCTCAGGTGCAGGTCGGATCATATTCGTTTGGAAAGACATAGGTTGGTGCGGAGCAACGGTCGAAGAAGAAGAAGCAGCAGCCGAGATGAATGCGTCGAGCGAGGACCGTTTCGGGAGGTTAGGCGGATACTGAGCAGGCGGGGGCGGATGGATAAGTTGAGGATGTCCAATAACCAATACTGTAGATGCCCGCTTGGGCTTACCAGGCGGTGCTCTGGGTCCACCGATGATGGATGGTGCCACAGGGACTAGAGAGGCTTTCGAGGACGAATGGCCTATGTCGGAGATACTGCCAAGTTGACTCGCCGAGGACCCAGAGGGAGGTGCACGATAGAGCTTGCGGCGGACTCGCTCCTTCTCACGGGTTTCCTGTCCCGAGCTGTCACCGGCAGTTTTGGATTTCATGCTGGCTTTACGTGCTATATTGTAGAGAATTTTGGCGCTCTTCTTAGGCAGATTGTTGGAAGCGTGTGCATTCGACTTGACGCGGTGCGTATTACCATACTGGAGCTGTTTCATAGCAAGGGAGGGGTATGGCAGTGGTGGAGGGCCGTTCCCAAGTTCGGTTGGACCGCCTCCTGCGCCTGGGGTGAGATCAACAGCCCTGAAAGCATCGAACCGCATAGGGAAAGTAGTATCGGAGAAAACTGAAGCGCCAGATGCGACTCTGCCATGAGTAGACACGCCGGAGATTTGAATGTCCAGTTGACCCGCGAAGAGCTCTGCAGGAAAAAGAAAAAAAAAGAAAAAAGAAATCAGCAACTTCTCACGATCTACCACACAGGCCACTACTCACTAGGCTTCAACCAAATCTCAATCCAGTCCTTCAGCCCACAATCCTCCTGCGATAGCTCATTGATCTTCGTCGCGTACCCGCGTGCCCGCGCGGCAGTGGTCGACTCAGAAATGACATCGAGGAAGCTCATTGCAGAAGGCCACGAGCTCTTTTCCTTCACGAGTCTCCTCAGCACACGCCCATGCTCCGTCTCTATCTCGAACTCATCCTCATCCTCAGCCCCATCCTCATCTTCGACGTCACCCTCGACTCCATGCCCGATGCCCCACTCATCCACACGCCCTGGAATAATCGTATCTCGATTGCGCGCTCGTTCCTCACGGGCGGTCAGCTTCTGTGGTGGAGGTCCCCACCCGAACAAAGTTCCGTGGCCAGTGGCACTCTCACTCGAAGGGGTCGCTGTGCTAGCGGTCGCCGGACGACTCGGGTCGGGTGTAGCGAAAGGGTTGGCAAGGAAGTCCGGTGAGCGGGTGGCTGTCCTCTTTTCCTCCTTCGGGTGGCCCCCGTACTCCGATCCCGGTGATGACATATTCTCTCTCCTTGCGTGCCCCTTCATAGGTCCCTTACCACTCTTCACTCTCGTAGGTGGCGGGGCGTGCAGTGAGGGTTTCGCATCCTTATGATCATAGTTGGCCCGCTTGAGTGCCTCAAAGGTCCGATTAGGGGCAGGTTCCGCGTCGGAGAGGTGGAAGAGGAAGTCGTCATCCTTCATGAGCCCGCTGATTGGTCTTAGTTCCACCTTTAGCTCCTGCAACGGCTGCGATTTTGGTGGTGGCTGGTATACCGCGAGTCTACTGTCGCGATGGGCGACCTCTTCCTTTCTCCCCGAGAAAATAGGCGCAAAAGCAGGGGCAGGGGCAGGGGGTTCAGCTTTACCCTGATTAGCAAGATTACCTCGGGTAGGAGTCGCATCCAGCTCCTCAATCATACTTGTAATCTTTGTTGGGGTAGTTACTTGCGGCTGTTCCACACCCACATTGACGACCCGGTGCATCTGGAGGAACATCGATTCGGCGGCCTCGCGGATATGCAACGACCCCATCGATTTGTCGGCAGGCTTGTCCTCGAGCTGTAATTCAGAGGGGATGGGCGCAACGGCCACAGTTGACGAAGTGACCTTGCTCTCACTGTCAGATGCCGAAGTCGAAGTCGAAGCCGAACCAAGTAAAGACCGTTCGTCAGTGCTCGCCCTGAGCCGGGGACTATGAACACAAGGAACGCACTGTGAATCGCTCCCAGAGTACTCGCTCTCGCTGCTCTCAACGCGCCCCACTCGCTTGTCCGCGGATTGCAATCCCTGCACCTCCACCTGCACCTTCATCTCCACTTCCACCTCTTTGGTCTCCTCATGGTCATCGGCAGTGCCTCCTTCGGTGGATCCAGATTTTACAGAAACGGCAACGATAGACCAATCCGACAATCTCCCTCCCAAGTGCGGCGACATAACATTATGGGTATTCTCCTGAGTGGTTTCCTTCCCCTCGGCTGGTGAAGGAACGGAAGGGAGCTGCACAGGTGGTGGGGGGAGGGGTGAGTTGTTCTTACTATTCTTCATCGGCAGCTGGAGGGGTTTAACAGGTGGCAGCGGCGGCGGTGGAGAGCGCGGGCGTGGTTTTATCGTGGAATCGGGCAGAGAAAGGACGGGGTTCGAAGGTACTAGTGCGGCAGGTACTAGTGCGGCAGGTTCATGTGCAGGTGTAGCGGATGCAGGGGTGGATTTGCTGACGATGACGGGCGGGAGAGGGCTGGGGGGCTTGACAGGACTTGTAGAGCGGCGAGCAAAAACTGAAAGTGAGTTGGGGCTGATGGTGTTGGCGGTTGCGTTGGTATTGATGCTATTTGAGGTGGGTGAGAGGGGTGAGAGGGAAAGCGGAGCAGTGGTCTTAATGGGGTTCTGGCTGCTCGCATCGTGAGGGGGAGGGACCGACGGGATCGGAGGGGGATCGGATTTTGCAGGCGGAGGCGGGAGCGAGGGCGGGGGAGGAACGGATCTTGCAGGCGCTGGAGGAAGCGGGGGCGGTGATTTCGACGGGCTGGGAGAGCGCGCAAGTGGCAGTGGAGGGAGTCTCACAGGACTAGGCGGCGTGTGTGAGCGTGGTTTATGCGGGCTCGGTTCCCTCGATCCAGGCGGCCTCTTCAGAGCGATCGAGCTCGCCGATCCATGGGCACTAACGCTCGGAGGTGGATTAGAAGGCGCGACAGAGACATGTTCATATGTAACAGTACGCGGCGGTCGTGGTGGGGGCGGGGAAAGTGGCTTAACGGCGATATGGTGGGGCGGCGAGGGCAACGGGCCAGCCTGTGACACGGGACTCGAGTGGTGATTATGACTATGACCATGCGAGTTAGGGTGAACAATTGCGGGCATTTGAGGTGACTGAGGCTGGTGTTGGATCTCCCGCCCCCGGCTGCCGGGCCGGCTTGAGGATATCTGGGAAGGCGCATTGACGAAGTTCTTAGTGGAAGGCACATTGACGACGTTCGTAGTGGAAGGTGGCTCGAATTTCTGGAGCTGCTCGAGTCGATGCTCCTCCTCAGCAGCGTTGACAGCCGACGTCCACAATTCGGCGATGCTTCCTCGGAGATCTGTCCCTTGCCCACTCGTCCTGGCGTTGGCTTTCGTCCTCCCGCCTTCAAGCCGCCCCAGGTCCTTCGAGGTTGTGACCGGTTGCTGTGGTTGCTGCTGGCGGAAGTAGTCACGCGGTGGATGTGGACGAGGGACGGCGCTAAGGCTGAACGGCGCAGGGACGGGCTGGGTATCCACATCGGTGCCGATGTCGAAAGAAGGCGCAGCCGAAGTCTGCTGCTGCTGTTGCTGCATTTGGAGATCGGGATGGTCGATATTAGCGTACTGCCCGTTCTCGCTGTTATCACTCCCGCTCCTGTTCGACTGGCCCGAGGGGTGTCTCGTGTGGTGTGCGTGTTCTGGGCGATGCGTCGTGGCGTCAACAATACCAATGTCTCGAGGCGTTCGTGGACGTGCCGAGCTGCCAGCGGACCCTCCATGTGCGCGCGTTGACGTGCGTCTAGGTCCGATTTGTGAGCCTTTCTCACCCGCGATGCCATCCGACGACATGTGCCGAGCGTGGAGGGGGGATGCCTGCGGGGGGCTTGCAGGAAGCCTGCCAGTAGTCGCTTTACTTCCGTCTGCCGTGGATTTTGAGCGGGGTGGTTCTGGTGTCCTCGTCCTGGTCGTATGTGGTGGTGCTGACAGGGGGGAAACAGGAGAGGTGGGGGGCAAGCTGGGATACGGGTTCATCGGAGTATCCTGAGACGCTACGATAGCTGGGCGGGTATTGCGATTGCGATCGAAGCCGCGGCGTGCACTTTCTGGAGGGTACCTGCTTGTCGAAGGAGCCGACGTCGAGCCCGACTGGCCGGGGTTCCTGAAAGATATCGCAGACGAGTCAGGAGAATACTCTGTCGAGGGTTCTGTGAGTTGACCCCGCCGGCCCTCGTGCGCGTCTGTGCTAATACCCAGTGGCCGTCGCTGACTGGGGGTACCGACAGACACGGGCAGGATTGGTGCTCGTGGACCACTTGGTTTTGTCGGCGACGTCCCAAGCTGCGTCCCAAGCTGCTTTGGCGCCTCTCGCGAGTATTTGGAGGACTCATAGCTGGACTGCGGAGTGTGGCCCTGGCCTCGTGTGCTGGAGAACGACCACAGCATCAGCGTAGGTGGTCAGACACCGCAGGAACAGGTGTACTCACCGGTTGCGGTTAGGAGGGTACCTTGTCGAACGAGGATCGCGTTGTCCGTCGCTCGCGGGGTAGGACTCGAGAATATCGGCCGAGCCGTTCCTGTCAAATGGTAGTCGATTCAAGACACTCGGCGTGCCCATGGTAGTCCGCGAGGCCATAGCGGAAGGCGAAGGTGAAGACCAACTTTGGCTCTCAGTTTGGCCACGGTTCAGGTACTCCTGGGGCTCGTCCTTGCGCGCGCCGTGGGTACTCATCAGCGCTAGCATTTGCTGCGACAACTTGCGACTCCGTCTCTTCAGCGCCGTCACACACGTCGGCAGCTCACCGCTGCTGTTTGTAAGCGTTCGAACGCGCCTATTCGTCCCATCCCTATTCGTCCCACTCATATTCGACCCGCTTCACCCTCGACTCGACCTCGACGACCAGGGTCGCCTTGAACTTGCAATTGGAATCGTTGTATTTGTACAGCACACTATTGCGGCAGGTATCGATGGCACCGTTGTGCGTCCGTACGACCGTTGTCCGTTCAAGGGAAGGGGGGGGTCACCTCTCCACTTGGTTGCTCTGAAACGCGAGTTATAACTCTACCAACCGGCCAACACGAGGTCAAGGCGTTACTCCATCGTTTTTCCACGAACCCTCCCAGAAGCCCCCCCGTCCCCCTATGATTATACCCGTTCGAAGCCGGCTTCTCCAGTGGGTATGTCCGTCCGTCCTGCAAGCGAAGGAACGAAGGAACGAGAACGTTTGCGGGGATGTGATTCAAACTGAACAAAGTACCTTCTGGAGGAAAGCACTTCAACAATCGCCTTGCCTCGCCTTGTCCGTGCGTCTGCATCCAGTCCGTTTCGCAGTCTCTCACCCATCTCGCTCCCTCAGTGGACTACTCACCGCGATTGGGCGAGAAGCTTCTGGACTAGTTATCTAGGCTGTTCCCCTGCTTGCTGGCCGTTACGCAGCGCCGCCCAGCAGAGATCGGGAACGTGTACATGCGGGAGATAGCTGCCACGTTCCTCTGGATGTGTTGTCCCAGCGAATGCCCGGGAAAGGGCGTTGTAGCCTCCTGGTCCTCGAATTGGAAGCACATGACTGAGTATCATAATCATCGAGGAGCAAGTAATGCCCGGGATTCCCCCAGGTGAAATAATGGTCCTCGTCTATTCCAGTAATTGAAATTCTCGCCCACCCCTCTGGCCATCACACCAACGATATTACCCACACACCACAAAGAACAGCAGGTTGCACTGATGAGCAAATACTGATTGTTGATTAGCTGCTTCCCCGTTCAGGGGCTCATGCGGCAACTCCGAGGTGTCCAGGCTGAGGATGGAAAGGGGTGTAATCGAGCTCATATACTGCCATATGCCGAGTCAGAGAGCCCTATCGCTCGCTCTTGCGTATGCTCTTCCACCAAACGGTGAATTCTCGAGGTGATCCGCCCACTTCGGAGTTAGTCTTTGTCCACCCGGTTGAACAGCTTACATCACTTATCTCATTACTGAGTGGTTCGCAGATATGTTGTATGTCAGCATCCCCTAAGACCTCATTGTTCTTGAACAGTCAGGGGTACCGTGCCGTGCCGTGCCGCGTGAGCCTGAGCCGGGGGTGGGTGGGTGATGGGTGGACAAATCTTTGAATTCATACGACATACGAAGGCAACTTTGGTTATGTGTTTGGTTGTTTGGTTGTTTGCACTTGACTTGGTGCTGTGCATGTCTAGATGTCTAGATGGATGTACGGCTGGTGGAGGTTAGATTTGGACATAGGAGGGTATACTTCCTGGCCTCGTACGATCGCAATGAGCTCGTTCGGGAAAAGCAGGAGCCGGCTTGCCCAAACCCTGGTCCTGTACTCGAGGACCCTGTGTTTCTTCGTCCGGGCTTCTTCGTCCGGATGGGGAAATAGACTTTGGCTGGATCGGGAGGGCCAAGTCGGAGGTTGACTTCCCTGCATTCCGTTGACTGCCGCACGCGTGAGCGACCCGACAATGTACTTAAAACATGTTTACACTTCCGGGACAATACGTCGCCAGTCATCGGAACGGAGGATCGAAGTCGATGGGGTGCACCGGAGGAAGGCGGGGAGGTCGGTTGTTAGCTAGTTGCTACTGCTGCTACTGCCGGTGTGTGCGTGCGCGTGTGCGTGTGCGTGAGCGTGTGCGAGGCCGACGACGGGCTGAGCTCTCACACAGGTTTGCCCCGACAGACGGACTGGACGGCTGCCAGTGATGCCAATAATGCCAATAATGCCAGCAGCAGCAGTGGGGGCAGGCAAGGGAGCAGGCGAGGGAGCAGGCGAGTAGGAGAGTGTCCGCAATTTACCATTGACTGTTAGCCGGTTTTCCGGAATCCGGTATGTACGTTACCTGTCTAATAAGTAAGGTGAGAAGTCCGTAGACAGTCCGTATTCAGTAAGTACTCAGTAAGTAAGTATTCAGTATTCACTCGACTCGACCTAACACAACACAACACAATAACAACAACATCAAACATCAACTCTCCTGTCTCCCTCCTCCACTCCTTGGAACCTCACCTTCCCATTACCCGTTCCCCATCCACCAACAACCCAACAACCAGCGTCATCATGGCCCATACTGTACCAGTCGATCTAGACGACCTCGCCACCCTCGCAGCCGCGTGCAACATCGCCCACGCTCCGGATGCAAACGACATCGCCGCGCTCCATGTATGTACCTTGCCACTGCACCCTCCCTGTTCCCCTCCCTTTCTTCCTATCGTTGCTCTCCAGCTGAACCGTCTTCCCGCATTCTGCAGGCCCAGCTCGCCAGCAGCTTATACCACCTTTCCGCCACCCACCGCCCAGGAGTAGTCCCTCAGGATGCATTCCCATCCTCAAACACACCCACCTCGTCGATGCACAGTCAACCCCCCTGGGCGTTCCCCGTGCTCGAACCGCATGCGTATGGGTGGCAATCCACTCCTTCCGCTTCCGCGTCTGCTTCTATATCCTCTTCCAGCGGGACCTCACCCGACTACAACGAAGAAGAGGATGAGATGATGCTATGCTCCCCCATCCCCAGTGGTCCAAACGCGTTGTTTCCGCCCCCGGCGGGCAGACACAATCCCGGTACCAGTGGCGGCAGTGGCGGACGACCATGCACTCCTGTCCTCCCAGCGACGGTGACAACGACAACGGTGGTCACTAATTCGAGCCTAGTGCAACCAAACTCGATGTCGCACCCCCACTTCCACTCCCATCATTCCGGCCTCCACCCGGTCAACAACAAAACTTCAGACACCGCGTACGATCCGACCGCAAATTCATTTGCGACCTCCGATCCGTTCTATATAGACCTACAACAACAGCAGCACCAGCACCAGCACCAGCAGCGTTCCCGAACGCTCCAGGCCATCCCACTCTCCTTCCAGGCGCAAGGCCAAGCCCCCGGCTACTCGGTTCAATATGCGCCTCTCCTCCGGCAAGACCACGCCCAGGCCTACAGGGGTGCACCGAACCTGAACCCTCCCTCTTCCTCTTCCTCTTTACCCCCCTCGAACCCCTTTGCTTTGCGACCCCGGTATTAGTTTCTCTTAGAGAGTAGAGAGGCATAGACTTGTGCAGGACTGGACTGGACTGGGCTTGAGTGGCCAGTTGAAACGCCGGTGCCGCGTAACTATCCATACGATTCGATGCGAGGTCTAAGAAGCCAGAATTGCACTTGGTCTCATTGCTGTTGGACCAATGGTGTTAATCCATACAATCCTATCCTATCCTCGATTCTCCTCTGAATGTTCTTGGACAAGGACTCCATTTCACCCCCCCATTCGGTTTTCGTTGCCGTCGCCGCTGGTTGTGTCGATCGCGAAGATGGCTTTACCTTATTGCTACATGTATTGTGTTCCCCTTCCCACCCACCCACCGCTTGTCGGTTGGCTGTCACGTTCACGTCCTGTTTTGCCAATATTCCTTATCCTGCACGAAGTGTGCCATAAGTAGTCAATGTCTGACATCTAGCTGTCTTCGCATAAAGGAAGAAGAAATTGGATTTGCTTCGGGAAGACAAGATTGGGGTTCGTGTATATATGCGAGACAGGTATGTACGGTGGTTAGGAGTACAGTCCGCAAGGGAACGGCATGTTGGAGCAAGACTAGAAGAGATCTTCCAGGGTCATTTGTTTCACGATGTCCTAAGTGGAGGGAAGGTTGATGTAAGGAGATAAGCCCACGAGAGGGACGTACAGTGTTAGAAACCATGGCGGAAAACTCCTCGAAGCTCAGCTTGCCGTCGCTGTGCGGGCCGTCAGTCTCAATCCTGGAAATTGTAAGACAGCGAAACAGGCACGTACCCGTCCTTATCAGCCTCCATGATCGTCTTATCGACAATCTGTTGCAATTGCGCATCCTAACCGCAAACGAGTCAAATTCCATATCTAAAGGTGACCTCGCCAAGGAGCGGGGGGGCTGTCGAACCTTAAGGTTATTCCCAACCATCATCTTGAGCACGAGGAAGAGCTCTCCATTGGAAATATATCCATCCCGGTCCATATCATACACCTTGAATGCGACTGTCCGCAAAATCAGGTTCGTGAGTGGGGACGGGCCCCCGTTCAGATGAGCGGAACCGGATAAGCGGGGACACGCACAGTGCAGCTTCTCCTCCCTCCCACCTCGACTACTAAACGCGCTCAGGCCACTGACGAACTCCTGAAAGTCGACGGTGCCGCCGCCACTGGGGATTTCGCGCCATCCGGTCAGCATCCCGCCAAATACGCAGCGGTGATACGAGGGGTGTAACGCACTCTTCGTCGAAAATGGCGATCATCCGCGATGCGAGCGGGTTGTTTGCGATTTGCGGAATGGAGAGGAACTCGTTTCGGTCAATCGAGCCGTTGCCGTCGCTGTATATCCCGATGCACGTCAGTTACGGCTTGATGCATTCAGGGAGGAATCAGGGGGTGTGCGTAGATCGCATGGGGGATACCGGGAGCGTGCGGAGACGGAGGAAACGGGGGCACGAACGCGTCGAGTTTGAGGAACCGCTTCTTCAGTCGCTCGAGTTCGGCAGCATTGACTGTTCAGTCGTGCATCGGTGCAGTGATAGTAGCGATCGTCATCGACGTCAGCGGTTGGGGGATTGCGAATAAAACGATCAGCGCTGTTCTAGATACAAAACACGGCATATAATGACCAGCCGCGCACAGTTTGTGTTCTTCTCCATCTCCGCGAAAAAGCCTGTCGCTGGTCGTCCAGCGCCCCCACGCTCTGTGGGTCCAACGACGTCGATCTGCGGTACGCTCGGCTTATGCGCTTCCATTCAGTGCACCTTCGACGCTCTATAAACTTAATGAGGGTTTTAGAGGTG
>Ga0307515_10008009_pt1 | contig 20732 bp, 25 predicted proteins | sample 17_EM_MG_FD_194513 | JGI IMG/M metagenome (GOLD analysis project Ga0307515, IMG submission 194513) | Populus trichocarpa ectomycorrhiza microbial communities from riparian zone in the Pacific Northwest, United States - 17_EM | ecosystem: Host-associated > Plants > Roots > Unclassified | place...
CCGGTCTCTGCCTTTTCAATATCCGCCTCTTCTGGTTCTTCATGAGGATCGATCATATCGGTGACCGCGGATAGCGAACCTGCCACCCACCAAGAGTAACAGCCATCGACAAGCTTGTTACTCCGCCCACGGAAGCCCCCGCCATCCTCATCATCTCCTTGCATCATAACTAGCCACCTGAGCAGCTTGTTGAGATCAACCATCTTCTTCTCTTCCTCCGACAAGAGCGGTTGAAGCATTCCCCATGCACCAACCGCACAACCCGTGTAGCCGCCATGAGCTTCTCCCATCGCTGGTCTGGGTCTTTCCATCAAGTTTCCCTCGAGATCGAAGAAGGGCTGAGAGGACGCGGCGAATCCGCCTTCGTAGGTTTGGATGGACGCGATAAATGAGGGGACGCCAGCGATGAGTTCGGGTGTTAACATGTCAAGAAGGGTCGCCACGACGAATAAGCAGTAGATGCCACGAATGTCGACCTCTGCATTGCGAGAGACGACGAAACTACCGTCTGGTTGTTTGAGGGACATGAAAAATTGGTACATAGCCTGCCTTGATGCATCGTGAGTACATAGTAGTACCAGAAAGGGCAGGCAGATTTTGCATTTTCTCTCAAAAATTGTCAAGCGCTGCACTTGCAAGGGCTAGCCCGTCAGGCAACGACCCCTCTGGATACTAATGACGCATTTAAGGTTCCACATCGGCCAGAGATACCACTTACCTGTCAATTTGGTCCCAACCGCCACCAGGACCTGGTCGCCCCACAATCGCTAACACAGAAATGGCGGCGTACGTCGGCAGTAGTCCCGGTTCCTGTTTAGGTCCTCCTCCAAAGCCCCCTTTGGGACTCTGGCACTGCATTACTGTGTCGATCGCGCGCTGCTTGGTCGCGGGGTCAAACCCCGCGCCCATAAGATGAAAGCTCTGGGATATCCAGTACATAAGCCATGGCTGGCTCGCGTCTTGCGACTTGTACGCCCGTGGGAGACCTTGGAAGAGCAGGACTTTGAGCCAATTAAAGTGTTTCATGCGTTGAAGTTGCAACGGCTTCGGCGCATCGCGTAGGCAGGTCTGAATGAGCTCCACAGTCCTGCCTTGGAGGGTTGAAGTGACCGTGGGGTAGCCATCTGGCCCGGGGTTCGCAGGGACGATGGTGGCCGGGATCATCTTGCTCGTCAAGCTGCCATTTCTGGACAGCCCATTCTAGACGCCACTCCAGGTTTCTCTAGTGGGTACTTGTCACTCAAAAATGCACCCTTGCACAAGCTTGTTATCGTTCATGACACAGAAGCTCTCATTCAGAGAAAGGATGTAACATGGCAGAGAGGCGAAACAGCTTCTGGACCCATCAACCAGGAGACTACAAGATCCAGCCATACAAACACGTTTACAACTGCATGGGTGGTTAGCACCAAACCAGTGAAACCGCAGCACCGTTGAGCGTACCTTGTCGTAGTAGTTGTCCAGAGAGGGGATATCGGGCTATTGAAGTGGGTGTTAGTGACACACGAACATCGATCGACAGGACACCGACCGACCTTGAGGCCCTTGCGGGTTCGAATGTTCTTCACGACGTCCTCGACCTTGGAACCCTTGTCAAGGCAAGAACCAGGCATCAACTCCCAGTGGTCGAATACAGATTGAGGGAATGCCTGTCCCTGCGTGCCTTGTCGCAGATCGGCGGTGAAACCGAAGGACTCCATGACGGGTAGGTAGGCCTTTACGGTGAACATAGGGGTACCGGGCCTTTGCTCCTCAGAGAACACCTGTCCGCGTCGCTTGTTGAGTACGGAATAGATACCACCGATGGCGTTCTCCGGGCATTGAATTTCGACTATAGGGAACGTCAGGCAGATTTTTTGGACGGCGACTATTAGTGTGTACCAAGGTAGACGGGCTCTTGCAACGCAGGGTTAGCGAGCAAGCAGGCAGCGTAGCAAGCACGACGACAGGTTGGGATAAGCTGACCGCCACCACGATGAATAGCGTCGGCGTGCAGCTGCAAAGGTGATCAACAAACAACATCAAAATTTATAACTTATTATACTCACAGTGACATCGAGGAGGTTGAAACGGATACCACGCATGTTCTCTTCGGCACAAACACCCTCCTTAGTTGCCCACTGGAAGGCAGCAACGCAAGAATCCTTGATTTCGTTGAGGTACTGCACACCCTTAGTGACGTCAACGAATAGGTTGGGGCCAGTGGTATCAGGACCGAACGCCCAGATCTTCCTCGCCTCTTCGACTTCCCATCCAAACTCGTCGGCCAAGACTCGTGCACGAGCCTTGAACTCATCACGAGGAGCGACCTTGCCCTGCTCGATGGCCTGCGAAAGCTCTTCTACCAGAGGCATGGCCTTGATGTAGAGACGGTTATGCTTGTTCTGTGACTTCGCCAAGGCGACTATCGAGGATTCAGCTCGGACAGTTTCACGGTATCCTACGACAGGGTCGGACTTCTTAAGCGGCACGCCGGCGTGGTCTTCCTCGAGATCCTGATAGAAAGTCAGGATTGAGTTGATGGCACGCACACAAGTGACAAACCTTCAAGCAAATTTCCAGGTGCAGCTCACCAGCACCAGCAACAATGTGTTCACCGCTTTCGGAGTGCCACGCTTGTACGCATGGGTCTGACTTGGTCAAGCGCTTCAGGCCTTCAACGAGCTTGGGCAGGTCCTGGGCATTCTTGACATCGACGGCGACTTGTACGACAGGGGAGACAGAGAACTTCATGACCCTCATGTTGTGGGCAGATTCCGAGGTGGTGAGGGTACCAGACTTGAGCAAGAACTGATCGATACCGACAAGACCGACAATGTTGCCAGCAGGGCAGTCCTCAATAGGTTCGACGTAACGGCCCATCATCAGCACGGTACGTTGGATGGACTTGACGAAGAGATCCTCCTTCTTGCCGGGGAGGTAGTTGGGACCCTGAATGCGGATCTTGGGACCAGATTTGACAGTACCAGAGAAGACACGACCAAAGGCGTAGAAACGGCCTTTATCGGAGGTCGGTACCATCTTCGAGACGTAGAGGACGAGAGGGGCGTTGGGGTCGCACTCGCGGATACCAATAGCAGACTCGTCATCCATAGGACCCTCGTAAAGAGTCTCGACACGGTACCGTTGAGCGGTAGCGGGGGAAGGAAGGTTGATGACAATCATCTCTAATAGAGCCTCGGAGGCTGGTACAAACTTGCGCATGACGACTTTTAGTAGGGCCTTGCCTTCAAGATCACGTTCGTCCTGAAGAAGTTTGATTTCGAGCTTCTCGAGCATAGGCCCGATGGCATCCTTTTTGAAGTTCATGACGGCATCGAAGATCTTGAAGATGGGGTCGAGGACAAACATGTTGAAAGCACGTTCGAGGGGCTTTCCGTCAGCATCGCTGCCCTTGGTGGTCCACTTGCGGGTCGCGGGATTGAAGAAGTTGTCTCCCCAGAGCTTTGCCATCATCTTCTCCTTATCGACACCGAACTTCTTGCTATACCGGGCAGCAAATTGACGGAGAGTGAAGGCCCAGCCGTGGAGGCCAGAACCGAAGGCGACTGTACCCTTGTCAGGGTAGACCTGAACATCACCAAGAGCGACGTCGTGGTAGGTAGATACGAGCACGTTGACGGACTCGATAGTACGCGAGAAGGACTGGAAGAGGTCCTCCTTTGATACTTGTAACTCGAGAAGAGCACGATCCACCTTGTTGATGATCACGACGGGTTTGATACGTTCAGTAAGGGCCTGGCGGAGCACAGTTTCGGTCTGCACGCAGACACCCTCGACGCAATCTACTACAACCAGGGCACCATCGGTGACGCGGAGGGCAGCCGTGACCTCAGAGGAAAAATCGACGTGACCGGGTGAGTCGATGAGGTTGATCAAAAAGCTGTCGCCGTCTGTGGGTTGCTTGATGGCGCTGAGTTCCTCCTTGTCGACCTGGAAGTACATCGAGATCGCTGTCGACTTGATAGTAATACCGCGATCTTTTTCGTCCGCGCGAGTGTCGGTGTAGCGCACGTTGCCTGCATTTGCCTGGGCGATGATGCCAGCTTTTGAGACGAGGGAGTCTGTGAGTGTCGACTTGCCATGATCGACTGGAAGTGGGGGGAAAGCAGGGGATCAATCAGCATGGAAAAGAAAAGTGCTGATCGAAGGGCTCACCATGGGCAATGACGCTCATGTTCCGGATGTTGTTCTTCCTCTTCATCAGATCATATATCTGGTCTATTGTGGCCCGTCAGCGTTGTGGAGAGCAGCGAGATGGGGAATCGGATACACACCGACGGTGAAGTTACTAGGAATCGAGCAGGCAGTGAGCAAATCGGCGACAAGAACAAGGGACACGGAACCAGTACATACACCATGGCTGCGAATTTGGGGGGTGAGGGGGGTGACGACGATGAAAGGGCTTAGTGCCGTTGGGGCCCAAGGTTTTCTTTCCGAGACCAAACCAAAATTCGACTCTATTTATGCCCGTGACCCGTGACACAAATAAAACATACAAATTTCACAGTCACATTGTTTACTGACTCAGAACAGGTTATACGCTTTCGTCAGAGGAAGTGTCGTTGCAGCCTCGATGTCTGCGAGCACCCCGTCTGCCTTGACCGCGTATGTCTCCGGATCTACGCTCATTTTTGGCGTAGCACTGTTCCATTTCATGTCCTTCTTCTTCACGTTTCTGCAGTTCTTCACAGCCTCGAACCGCCTCGAGAGACCGTAAGACTTAATCACTCCGGAGGTGATCGAAATCTTGGAGACGAACGTGACCGAATTAAGCGCCGCTGATGCCGCCTTTGCGCCCCACATAGGTCGGGAGTACACTGGTTGTACTGTGGGGATAGAGGCGTTCGCGTCCCCCATCTACGAGGGGTAAGGTAAGACAGGCCATCTGAAATAGACAGGGATTTACCCACCTGAGCCCAGGTGATTACTCCAGACTTCAATATCATCTCCGGTTTCGCCCCAAAGTTCTCAGGCTTCCAAAGGACAAGGTCCGCAAGTGTACCGACGGCCACAGAACCAACAATGTGCGAAATTCCATGAGCAAGGGCGCTGCAAACATTTTAATGGTTGAAATTCTACACAAAAGAAACTCACGGATTGATGGTGTACTTCGCAACATAGCGCTTCACGCGACCGTTGTCCGCGCCTTCTTTGTCTCCGAGCTCCTTGAGGGGTCCACATTTGTCCCGCATCTTAGCGGCAGTGCGCCATGTACGGGTAACTACCTCGCCAACACGACCCATCGCCTGGGAGTCGGAACTAATGATGGAGATTGCGCCTATATCGTGCAAGACATCCTCTGCAGCAACTGTCTCACCGCGTATTCGGGATTCTGCGAAAGCGACATCCTCGGGGATAGATTTGTCCAAGTGATGGCAGACCATGAGCATCTGAGCCCCGTGAGCCAGTGCCTTCGGTACCGAGAATAGTCATTACATACATCGACATGCTCATCAAGCGTATTGTGGGCAAATGGACGAGTCGGGTTGGTTGAAGAAGGCAGTACGTTTTCATGTTCACAGACGACGATGATATCTGGAGCGTGTCCGCCACCTACGAGGACCTAAGTAATGTGTTTCTGCAAGAGAGCTTCACTGACCGGCGCCCTCCGTATGGTAGGTATGGATCGTCCTGCCACCAAATGCCTCGATCGTGGCTGTAGAAACTTGATATCACCCCCAGAGGCCCAAGAGAGAGACTCACTTTCGACAAAGCCGCTCTCGTTCAGGGTATCGGTGTGTATGTTCACTTGCACGTCGTACTTGTCCCCCACATCTCAAGGTTGGGGCCATCATTAGCTCATCAGCGGATCTCGAGATCAGGCGAGGGAAATACCTAGAGCATTCGTGATAACAGCAGGCGTAGATCCCCAGTCCTGCAGACCGGTCAGGGGCTTTCGGCTTCCGAACAGTAGGGGCTCACTTCGTGCAATTTGAGCCCAGCAGCACCAGCCTTGACAATGTCTTCGAGGGCTTCGGGACCGGAATCATTACCCTTGCCAGTAAAAGCAAAGTTCATCGGTATGTGTTCAGTCGCAGCAAACATATGGCGCATATAGAATGGAGACGGCGTGCAGGTGGTAGCATTGGTACCAGCAGAAGGGCCTGTACCTCCGCCAATAAATGTTGTGGTTCCGCTTGCGATAGCCTATATCCAGGTTAGCATTAGACTGATTTGTAGGGGAGACGCTCGCCTCTTCGCACTGCTGTGGGCAGATGAAATGTACATGGGCGTCGATGGCTCCAGCAGTCAAGATTTTTCCCTCGCCGGCGATGACTTCCGTCGATGAACCGACAATGAGGTTGGGATCGACACCTTCCATCACGTCGGGGTTGCCAGCTTTGCCGAGACCGTAAATCAAACCATCTTTGACACCGATATCTGCTTTGTAGATGCCAGACCAGTCGACAATGAGAGCATTGGTAATCAGGAGGTCAATGCATTCCGACGCTGAGCGGTTGGTCGCTTGACCCATTCCTTCGCGAATGACCTTGCCTACAAGCACCGTCAGATAGGCGCAGTGAACATCGGAGAGTGACTTACCACCGCCGAATTTGCATTCATCGCCATAGACCGTACAGTCCTTCTCGACCTCGATCCACAATGGCGTGTCTCCAAGGCGTATCCGATCTCCAACAGTAGGTCCGAACATGGAGACATACACCTCACGGCTAATCGTGGTACTCACATTGATCTCTAATGCACCAGGCTCTGGCGTATGTCCAAACGCCTTCGTCACAAGGCCTTTGACGATCTCCTCTGTGCGATCGAAATCGAGGGGTCCGCTAGCGAGCCGATTGCCACCGGAGACGATCTTTGCGCCTCCAATCTCTACCAGGGTAACGGTTTTCGTATCACCAGGCTCGAATCTTACAGCAGTCCCAGCAGGAATATCCAAACGCTTTCCGTACGCTTTACAACGGTCGAATTGAAGTGCGGCGTTAGTTTCGATAAAGTGGTAGTGTGAGCCAATTTGGATGGGGCGGTCTCCTGTATTCGTGACCCGCAGTTTCACGCGAGAGCGGCCTTCATTGATGGCGATGGGTGCGCTCTGCTTGACCACGACAGCACCCGGATTCTCGGAAAGAGGTGTAGGTGGAGTAAGTGGAAACTTGTCATTTGATGGGACGGGTAGGAAGGAGCCATAGAGTGCGGCACCCAGATCGCCGGAATCAGTACAAATGGGATCGTGAACGGTGACAAGGAATACACTATCAGGACATTAGGGCATATCGCACAAGAAACGTAATGTGTGTACCCGTCTGGGAAGGTCCCTTCGACCTGAATTGCATGTAGTTGGTGCATGACGCCCGGAAGGACGTGGCGGCGACCCAGAAGGGTCTTTCCGTACTGCATGAGCTCTGCTACTGTGTGCTCTCCATCCCGAATGCGTTCCTGAAGCTGCGATGCAATGAGAGCAGTGGTTTCAGTGAGGTTGAGCTTCAGACCGCGGGCGAGTCGCTTCTGAGCGAGCGACCCGGCCTATATAAAGCTTAGATGCGATCCTAATTGAGCACGCCTGCCTTACGTGGTGCAAGAGGAGCTTGTCTGCTTCCCTAGGTGGGATGCGCATTATGGTCGAGATCCAAGGAACAGAGCTTTGATTCCAGGCTGTATAGCGATTCACACTACACGTTTGAAACTCGATCAAAAACTACACTTATCACTCAGATGTACACGGGAAGTGCGGGGTTGAGTCCTAGCCAATCGGCATTGTCCCAGAGACCCTACGGACCGATAAGTACATGAATGACGTTGCATAGGCACGCTGCTACATACCGTCTCTTCAATCAGGAAGTCAAGCGGGTGTTCGACCAAGTGACCTCGAACTTCCGCAAGTCGAGACTTGACTCTTTCGAGTGTCACCCCTGGAGCGACGTGAGAAGCCTGTTTCAAGGTGTCAACAATAGTAAAGTTTGGTACACACAACCACATACCCTGGTCTTTGGTACATAGGTCTACAAGGTGTCAGCACTAGATGGGTAGATGGACCAGGTCGATACTAAACCACTGACCTTGTACTGTTCAAAATTACGGACTAAATCAGAGGGGACTGGCTTGAATATTTCTCTGCAAACGCTATGTATCTGGAGTTCATTGGAGGTTCAGGGCAGGACCAACCTAAAGATCCGGGTATTGTGGCTGGCGACGCCATTCCACTTTTCTTCCAACTCGTATGACAGGGGGTCCGCCACCAAATCGTCTTCTACCGTGCCAAATTCATTCGGATTAGGGGTCGGTGCGGGGTGCATAAAATCGTTGATTTCGCCAACTGGGCGAGCTGGGATGAGTCCAAGGTGTTCTATTCCCTCGATTAACGGCATATTCAACACTCAAAGGAGTGACAGACCCTTGTAAAGACGTCTCCTCAATGTGGTCGCAAATCTTGATACCTGGTAGGGTTTGCCATTCATTTTCGAGTTGACCATATCCTCGTCTTCAACAACCAGGACAATTTCAGAGTCTCCGTTTCCTTTTTGGGAGCGGTCATTGATGTTCGCGGACCCCATCTGCGTTGTATATCAATTATGAGAAGTCGAGACAAGGCTAGGGACACGCACGATGACTCGTCTATCGTCGACGATCATGACTTTCGAGTGGATGTAGAGGATCTCGCTCACGTAGCTGTGTGAGAAAGCGTGTGAGTCAATAGAGGAAGGGATTGAACTTCACCCACCAATTGAGCTCCTCTTGCTCGGACCCAAGCCATTTTTCCTGTTGAAGTCCGGTTGTGTCCATTAAGGCATGGTGAGCAACGGAGTCGGATACGGGATCGTCCGAGCGTTCTCCTATCGCACCAGCTTGAAATTTCTCAATTACTTGCCTGGCTTCCTCTTCTGTCTTCGGATACTCCATTTCTTCTATCTTTGCCTTGGTCTTCTCGATGACAATGCCTTCCGTCGTAGGATCTGGCATCTTGATAGCAACTGTGGACTGAACCCAAACATCTGGAGTACCTAACCATTGTTTCGCAAGTGCGATTTGAGCCTGGTGAAAGGTCACACCGCTCTTCTGCTCCATCCGGGCGATAAAAGTCGAATAGGGAGCATTGATCCTATCATAAGATCGCAAGTGATAGACGCGAATGTAGTCCTTCCTATATTCTTGTCAGGAGAAGTCCGGCATCTATTGAACGGACGTACGGCTCATAGCCTGCAGCCCGGATTTTCTCCTATGGAGGAAGTCAGCGACGGTTCTCGAGATGTGAGATAAGAGGGGCTGGACTTGCGTAGATTGAGTGCCCACCACGATTAATCGTTCGCCATGTTGCAGCAAGAATTTTCTTCAAGTCATCGCTACTTGATATGTCTCCAGCAAAGCCCGGCACTTCGGGAATCATGACCTACCGGAGTTAGGAGCAGGAAAATCTATCATTGCCACTCTACTTACCACAACTTTAAAGCGTTCACCAGCTTGAGCTGCGCGAATGATACGATCAACTAGGGCCTTGGCAATCTGGTTCTGCACAGGTCCATTCTTGCCCGTGTTCGAGACGCTGTAGGCAGTTAGCATGTGTCATAAAGGGGGTACTCGTTACGCACAAGAATTGATTTTCTACGAAGGGCATGTATCAATTTGAGAACGAAAAGATAGAATGTTCGGGCAACATACCAATGTAAATGTGATGCTCTGCCTCTTCGATGAGCTTCAGATCTGCATATCGTCAGTCGGATATCGTGCAACAAATAAAGAAACCCACAGGCATTGTGGATACTGTCTTCCTTCAAAATTCCATGACTCCAATCGGATGCGCTACGACAGACCTGGACTTTGCAGGTCGACAAGGATTTTTGTGCATATGGATGGTCGTTGGGCTGCGGCCGCCAGCTGTAGCCTCGGTGGAAACGTTGACGAAATCGGCGGCCCTTGGTTTTCCACTCTTCAAGATCCGGATGGCCTGGGCAGGTATGAGTGATGACGGACGGCAATACATGGGCGGTGACTTACGAGCCACAGGTTCACTGGGAGCAGCTTCTATGTCATGAGGGAGTGCGAGCCAATCGTAGCGGGGGTCATCGCGATACTTCCTCTTTTTGAGCTCATTCCACCGCTCCACGAAGTGCTGTACGATGTCAAGTACAGCTGGTCCCACTAGTGACATATGCACATCGTGCCAACCCATTCGCGGCGTCTCGAGAATGGAGATCTGATTAGATGCGAAATTGTCAACGCGTTGAAAGTCTAAGCGAGATTATCTCAGTAGTGACGGGTTACTCATCATGAACACATTACCTAAAACACGACCATTGTTATAGTCTTGGCCGGGGAACAACGTGGCACTGAAGTCAACAGGATGGGCATCTTAATCAACATAAGTTTCTGGTCTCGGTGGCGGAGCAAGGAGCATGCCTGAAATTGGATGTGCCGGGGTGTCCCATCTCCCAAAACACAAATCCAAACCGCCTATACAGGCCATGTGCTGTACCAGGTTAATATGTCAAAGAATCCGCCAGACTTTGTTGTCGGCTTACCTGATCCACGACAACGACTTTTTCGTGATGGGACCAGAATTTCGTCGAATCAATGGTACCAATATGGTCGGGGTGGCGCTATGGGTAATTAAGGCCTCCTTGCGCGTCGGCCTCAGGTGCTGCGGGACTTACGATAACTGCAATGTTGGGATGCGTCTCATGCAAGTGATTCTTCGTATGACGTGATGACATATTCATGCCTTGTGTGACTTCCTTGTAGATCAGCACGTAGACTCTGACTCCCTGCTCGGCCTTGCGCTTCAAAACTCGGTCGATCCGCCATTCAGGATGGCGAGCAGGGGGACGCCTGAGATAGAGTTCAGGAGAGAGCCACCAGTCTATAAGGGGCCGATATAAGATATATCGACTGTGTTTCACCGAGATGAGTCTTGCCTTGAATGAAGATAACCTCCTTCGCAGACTCGAGCATCTCGGATACGGCCCACATGTAATCGTGTCCATCAACATGCCACTTCACCATGTTATCGGTTCGTTCGCCGGCAAAACTGTTGAACCTGTGGCTCGCACAGATGGTAGCCCTGACCTTGTCAGCTTCGATTTCTTGGGGCTCATCGTGGCGGTCTTGTGATTCAATCAGGATTAAATCGGGCGCGAAGCACGATCGACCCACGGTTCTGGTTCAACATGCCTATGAGCGGTTTAGCCAAGAGTCCCCGGAGCATCAAGGGAAGCATCTACGGACCTTGGACTTCAGCGATGGCACCACTGACACCCTTAGCAGCGAGGCTGGACGCCTTCTCGTGCAGTTTGGACAGTTTGGAAAGGTCCTTGAGGAACGACATTCGATTCTGCGCACAACACCAAGTGAGATAATTCCGAACATTGACTCGACAGCTGGTTTGTACATCGCAAACCGGTGGTACAGATATTCGCTTGGACCGCACAAGTCAAAGTAAGGCAGGGAAGCGTCAGGGGATGGTGGGAGACAAGATTGCTCAACAACCTGGCGATGACGTTTGACGTGAACCGCCTCGCCCCTTGGTACGACATGTGAGAACATTAAGTCCGGGTGGCTGTGAGACTTTGGCTTGGCCCAATACAAGGGGTCACCCTCTCATCGAGGACTCTGGGAGGCGTTCCCAGCGTCCTCGTCATGCACCTGCATCTCCTCGTCATTACCGGTGTTCCCAGCAACATTTTCCTCGTCCTCTTCCTCTTCGTCGCCCGCATCCTCCTCCTCATCCAGGCCTTGCTCATCTTGATTGCCATCCTCGTCACCGTCCTCGTCTAGAATATCCGCCTCAGAAAAGGCTGTTTCTTCATCGCCTTTGGGCTCTGCTCCGCTTTCGGCCTCCATACGCGTTTCTCCGCCACCGGTGCTCGTTGGCCCCTTGTTCGCTACTGCAGAACCTGACTTAGGCTGTGGAGCGCGGGATTTGTTGTTTGCACCAGTGCTCGATGCGGGCTTTGACGCGTTTGGCTTTGGCGGATTCTTCTTCAGATGAGAACGATACGCTGGGAGAATCAAGTTAGGTTGCGTGGAAAGGCGCCTGAGGATATGACACACACTTTCTAGTTCTGAGGTTAGCATTGGAAGCATGTCTCCAAATTCGGCGGCCTCCAAAGCCTGCAAGACGTCGGCGGAAGAGATTGTCTTGCGGCCACTAGCAGTTGAGACCTCCTGGGCACTATCGTAGCATCAGGGAAATTTTAATTGTTGTGTCTTTGAAAAGCGGAGACTGGAGACACCAACGCAGCGGCTTGGTGTAGGAGATTCGTTAACGAAATCGCCCATCTCCCGTCATTCCAGTACTTACCAATATAATTTATAAACACAGTAGATCCTTTGATTAGCGCTAATACACTATCCTTCTGTAGTTTGGTCGACGGTGGTAACTGAGAATCGAGTGCAGCATGTCGAGGTGACAACACAAGCGTGTAAGCAGTGAAGGGAACATATATTCAGCATTATGAGTAGAAAAACCGCGTTAAGCGCGTCAGATAATGCCTGAGGAACGTACCGCTGTCTTTGCGATCCGAACAACGGCCGACCGTGGCAGCTCATACTGCTCTATTCCATCAAGCACCCCTCCTTGCTGGGTTTCAGCATGGTCCGATGCAAGCATTATGTCCGCTTTTCGTGGCATTTTCAAATTCTACGAGAAATCGTGGTCGGTGGCAAAGACCGCTTCTTTGTTGCGGCTTAGTCTCCGACTTCGTCTCTGAGCATGGATGCTGCCGAATTTCATGCCAAGGTGAACACACACCAGTTGGAATGAACCATCCCAATTAACAGAATTACATTCCTAGGTCTACGACGCTTGTCGCTTGATCCCTCATGGGAAGGTAACATCTTATGGCAAGCTCCTGGGTTTTTATCCTATCGGATTGATGATTCGAATGAGGTCGTAGGACACATTGCCAAACTTATTGGCATGCCAAGGCACTCGCGACACGTTGGACAGGCGCTGAAATTTCTTGGAGACGATACCGTGCCATGGCAGAGGGTCATTGGGGCGAGCGGGACCATTAGCAGCCGTGGACCTGGCACAGACGGTGCTCAACGACAGGCTCAGGTCCTACAAGCAGAAGGAGTTGATGTTCAACTGAGCAGAGGAGGACAATATACCATCTCCTTGGCGGAATATGGCTGGTTCCCAGAGAATATCGAGCTAGATATCTGAAGAATGAAATTTCTAATGCAACAACAATCCGTGCTACACAACCGTAACCAATATTATGTCATGACAAAAGTCCATCGTGCTCGTTATCATTTCCGTAGATGAATCGTTCGAAAGTCTAAGGAGAAATGTCAAAATCGGGGGGGACCACTTGTGACCGGACCTCCTTTGGTCTTGTGAAGATACCCGACAAAGTCGAGGTAGAATCAGGACCGGGCTGCTTCTGTGGATAGTTCTCATGCCGGGTCGTTGTTGAAGATGAAGTTGAAGGTGCCCACACTTTGCCCACAAGTGAGGAGACGGACCCCCACGAGCTTTGTGCTCGTGTTTGATCCTGGGACGGTGGTGTCAATTCCACCAGATCGCCCGTCCGATTTTTAATGAGGTCGAAATTGAGACCTGGACGATAAGAGGTAACTTTCTTGGATGGCAAGAGGAATCCACCCGGCTTCCGAGGAGGAGGTCCCCCTATGCGATCGTACAGAATGAAGGTCACGCCATCGCGGTTTCTGCGTTGCCCACACCAGAGGAGGAGAAGGAAAATAATAAGGGTGGCGAACGCCGTTGCTCCTAGAGAGATCCCGATGATTACCGGTATTGAAAGGCTAGGTCCACTTTGTGGGGGAGTCCAGGCTCCGTTTGTAGCGTCTAAATGTGTTGGTGAGTTAATCTTGACATTGGAGCATGAAAGGAAGGGATCTCACTTTCCGCGGAGGCGAAGTAATCCCAGGATTCGTCATCCTTGAGACTGAGATATGCCCAGCTCGGAATGGATGTGTCGTTAGGTACGGGTATGGGGAATCTGGCACCTTCTGAGTAAACGGGACGATGGCAGGACGATGGCAACGAACGTATTATAAGCGGTTGCTGATTCAGGGCAATTGCTTTTCCATTGGCCGAAGGAAATGGGTGTCGCGCCTTGACATTGTGCTAATGAGGGTGTCAGATGTATTCACCTAGCTGGCAATGGACGTACAGCAGGCGGAAATCAAGGAGTAAAACACAGTATTGCTAAGACAGAGTTAAAGAGGCGAGTAAACCTGGTCGACATTTGTGCGTACCATTCGCAAACATTTGCTTGCGGTCCGTTGGGTTGAAGGTAGATCCTACCAGCAGTAATCGCTGGAACGCTGTCTTCACGACAATTTAGTAAGCTAATGGGATATTTGGGTGGCTCCCCTACATGTTGAATTTAAGCAAGCGCCTCCGAGAAAGGCTGCTGTTTGGCACGGCGATTGGAGCTTGCTGTTGGTGGCCTACGAGCAACATTGAGTGAACTTAAAGGTCTCTGCGTGTAGAAATAGGAGAGTGCATACCCATTCAAAGTCCGAGCTGCAATTAGCTCCGGTCTGTGGACGCAAGGCACCAATGCTCAGCCGACTTTCCGTTCCCGCCAAGTAAACCGAGGTGTCTCACCTCTTGTGCTTGGGCGAAATCAAGACCGCGTGTTAAAAGTAGGGTGATATAAGGGAACATATGCGATCCCCGTCGTCGTCACTGACGCTGCGGGTGAGGTAGGCTGGGGCAGAATTCAAAGTTGAGAAGGAACAAGCGCCGGCCTTTGCAGTTTACAGTCACGCTTGGAATTGCTCGAGAGACAGGAAAGAGCATCTGCTCGCCGTCTTCGAGGTTCGTTGGTTCGTTGGTGATTTGGTCGAAACAAACCGGGTGGGCGGTGGTTTGATTGCTTGTGCGTGTGGTGTACACCAAGCTCATTGCTTCAATAGACTTTGTTCCTTCAAAATTCGCATGTTAAACTTAAACTTCTTCCCGTTTTCCTTTCCCGTTCCAACGGTGTTCCGCCGGTTGGCCACAGCTGCTTCGCAAAGTCGTGCATTTTGCACCCAGCGCACGCGTTCGCCACACAAGAAGATGGGGAAAAAGGCAAAGATTCACATTGACGAATCCACTTTCGATCTCCCACCCCACTCCGCGTTCTCCACGCACCCCAATGGTGCGCTCGGCTCGATAATGCTCGATTTTGCATCGTCTGACAACCGTTAGCGACGATCATCGACTCTCATACACACCTGCTCTCTACCTTTCATATGTATCGTCAGAAGTATCCTGATGGCAAATACACCAACGTCTACGACTTTGCCAGGGCGTTTCTTGGTGGCAAACGCTCCATAGTATCTGATCCATCCGGAGGCGGATCTGGTCTGGAAGAAACGGGTTGTGATCGCCACCCAGTTGAAGCTATCATCGACGTTTGGTGTGAAGCTCCAGTTTCGCCTGCTTGGAAAGAGATTGCGGACTCTGCCATAGATCCAGAGAAGAGGGAAGAACTATGGGGAAACCTGCAATATTGGTTTGTGATGGGAGTCCATCCGTGAGCGGTTCTCAGCTCCATAAGGAGACATGCTAACGCACGTCTAGACACAACGCTAAGTCATACACTGATGAAGTACGTCTCCAAAAATAGATGGTCAGGAAATTGGTTAAACGAACCCCGGTGCAGGTTGAGGCACAAATACTAGAGGCGATGAAGCACCCCAGATGCGTAGGATGGGGAGAAATGGGTTTGGATTACCACTATATGAACTCTCCAGCAGACATACAGCAGGAGGTCTTTCGAAGACAACTCAAGCACGCCGTGCGACTGGGAAAATCTCTGACTATCCACACTCGCGAAGCGGATGACGACGTTGAGCGCATCCTAAAGGAGGAGGTGCCGCGGGACCACAAAGTGAGTGTGTGACAGGTGAGTATGGCTGGTTCACTTATCTCTAATAGGTCCACATTCATTGTTTCACCGACACGCCTGCGCTTGCGCAGCGATTACTCGACTACTTCCAGAACCTTTATATTGGCATCACTGGTTATCATCCTCCGCTTGCTCCTTTCGCTGCCACACTTAAAATTTCCCCAGGGGTAGTAACGTACAAGACCAACCAGAACACGTCAGATGTCATCCGTGCCCTTGTATCCCAACCCAGGCCGCGAATCTTGTTGGAGGTTCGTACGCATTAATACCGTTAACCAAACAATAGTTTATATGGTACCCTTCAGAGCGATGCCCCCTATATGGTCCCGACAAACCTTTACGGCTCTCTCGACCTGCCAAAAAAGTCTTCATCCCCCAGACTCGCCTTCTGCCATTCAGGAATGCTTCCCTGGGTTGCAGAGTTCATCGCCGAGGTGTCAAACTCTTCTCGAGATGAGCAGGGTGCCGTTGTCCTCGACGCAAGTCATGTTTTAGAGTTGTGCAGGGAAAACGCACGGCGAATGTACCTTGATGCGTAAGACTCCGTACTGTTCGATTGTTGCGACTCGATATGCCGAAGACACCGGACTGTGTAACCACACTGGTCAGGGCTGCGCGACACAGCATCGCCTCGCGCAGGCCGCAGACGACAACTGCCCCTTTGGTCCATATGCCGATAGATTGCTAGCGTCGAATTTAGTCCGTCTCTGCGGTATACCCATATGCTAAAGGTGCACCCGCAGTATGGAGTGTTACTCCCCTGGCGGGTGCTGAAGTTGCTAACATGTTTGCAACCGATGGAAGTTGCAACGGTTGCGGCCCGTTGCTGTTCTCTAACGTTATGGTGCGCATTCAAATGTCCTAAGTCCGAGTGTTGTTTGGATAGTCCGGTAGTCGCCGCTCGGGGGTCGATCGACAACTGTCCGGAAGGCCCTGTCCGAGGAATTCGGTTGTCTGGTGCTATTCCAGATATCAATGACGATTCCCTTCTTCTACGTATTGTGGCGCGGTTACGGTAGCTGGGCTGCCCTCAGCAGATAGGCGGAAGTGGAGATGGAAATAGAGACCTTAGACAGTAGGTACCATCGGTTTCGTTTCTTTTTGATTCTCACATGCGGTCCTTCAAGCCCGCTATTCCTCGAATGTACAGCAGTGCTCAGCACCTCAGCGGCTCGGGATATTTTGACGTCATGATGCACCGCGTACACAGATATCCGCAGCAACTCACCCTTTCTCTATAGACACGCGGGCGTGCTCAAAGAGTTTGCTTGAGGTCTTTCGGTTATCCACTCAACACTGCTCGCCTTTGTTGATCCATGCGGAACCAAGGCCAATTTAAGGACACCCTCGGTGATGTTTCCAGCACACAGGGAGGATCGCTGCGCGCAGAGCGAGCACATCCGCCTGACAAATCCTTTGCGTTCTCGCGGTCTGACTCATTCCTTTGACGCACCTGCCCCTCCTTTTATAGCAGATCTATCCTATACCCCGCCTATTCCATATCTACAAAGCCGAACGGCCCCTACCCCAAGATTGTGTCGCCACTCTCTTTTTGGCCGATATCTGGCCATAATCTATACTTTGCTGGCTCTTCTACACACCCTTGGGACATGTCTTTCAATACTCCTGAAGAACATGAAAGCCAGAGCCACGGCCCACTCCTGCTATTCACACATCGTCAGGTTCATATGCCATCAACCCCAGGTCCTTCGGGCATAACCAACGCGCATCTTCAATCCCAGTCGCCACAAGGAGCAGCAATCAATGCAACGTCTGCCGACAGCCCGTCCACTGTTACCGATTCAAGTCGACAACCAGGAGCGGAGCATTCGGACAGTAACAATGAAGCCTCGCAATCATCCGAGCAAGTCAGCACCAAGTCGAAGAAGAAGAAGAAAAGAACACGCACACTCACCACGGCGCCACAGGCAGCTGCTCTCTTCGCTCTTTTGGCACGGGTGAGCCATGATTGCAGGGTTATTCTTACTCATGACTGACCCACTCGTGTAGACTCAATTTCCTACAACAAGTGAGCGAGAAGAGATTGGACGAGCTATAGGCTTGTCTGCAAGGAAGGTGCAAGTCCGTACTCCTCCGGTACAATGCATGAAGTAGTGCTGATGGTTTTTTAGATCTGGTTCCAGAACCAACGACAAAAGCAGAAGAAGCTCGCCACCACATTAAACTCGCAGTCTCAAGCGGAATTGGCAACCTCCGCCCCACTACCGCTCATGAGTCAGCCTGGCTTTTCTGCTTCTCATGCAGCAAGATTCAGTGGGGGAAGTGTTCTCAGTGACAGGCAATCCCTTGGTGCCATAGGCGACAATGGCACAGTCACGCTACATTCACCCTACTCCGAGGGAGTATCAGGAAGCTCTGGCCCTGCCACGATTGTTAATCCATATCAATGTTCCCCGTCTAGCGCCTTTTCTAGCCGCGCGCACACAGGCCAATCCCAGCACCCTCAGGGACGTCCGCAGCTGTCAGACTACGCACACGTCCCCTCACAATACAACATATACCCTCCCACCACCATTCCGGACTTTAATTTACCCTTCAATAGCGAACCACCAGGTGCAATAGCCACCTCGGGTTTCGCTACACAGTCATGGTTACCCGAGGATGCCCAAGAGAGGCACCATGTGACCTCTCTTCCACATCCACCCCCTGGTTCGGTGCCTCCGCACTTCCAACGGTTCATTCCAAGCTCTGCGCCGACCGCTTCAGTACCCACCACCCGAAACCTTTACAACTCACATGTTCCACCGCACTCACGTCCACCGTCTACTCACTGTGGTTCGGCCGCTCAGCTAATACATTCACACGACATACCCCAAACCACTGGAACCACCACTCCTCCGTCCCAGGTGGTTAATTTACATGTTGGAAGCCCAGCTTACCGGGTACACGGTGGGTCCCTCAGTTACACCACAGGGCCGTCCTGGTATACGTTCCCGAACACCCCATCTGGTCACATACCGTCCTCCAGTTTACCAGAGTCCCAGACCCCTGCGGACCATGGTTCACCACACTCTAATTTGATACCCCCGTACCCACCACACTCTCGAGGCAGTACCACGGTGTATGGGTCGCAACTATCTGCGCAGTGCTCCGGCGCCGAAGTTCAGTCCGAATTACCCTCAATGAATCGTAAACGTCCACGTTTGCACGAAGAGACGGTCGAGTCTAAACGACCTCGCCAGGGGACTGCAAGCTCACTTTCACCACCTGCTTCATTTAGTGAAACAGCAACCCCATCCAATAGGAGTCACAATGCCATGCACGTCCCTCTCCCAATGCACCCCCCTTTGTTTCAGGGTCATATTACCGATCCATACTCTGAAGCGGTACCACAGCCCTGGAGTATTTGACTCATAAAGGACGATCTGACAAAGCATACGCCATAACTCTATCAATGACACAGCCTGGGTCGTCGGGATTGGATTTGCTTAACTTATTTGGAGCTTTCCCCACAATTTATCACCGAAGCTGTCTTTTTGTTCGTATTGGATGATGAGCGGACAAATTCCGCATCCCTAAATGTACTGACGTTCATTTTGTATACCATTTATTTGTGAACCCTCTATTCGCACGATTCACACGCCGTTAGAGACATCCTCTGTTCATAACACCCAAGCATCTAGGTAGTTAACCGTGATCCGGCATACATAGGGCTGAAGAGACCATTCAGTGTCCCTTAAGCTCGTTCTCACACCAGTCCCACAACTTCTTGGCAAGTTCTGCATTGCGGGCTTGAGGAGTTGGGTCTGCGACTTGTCCGTATGGGACCAAGTACTAGAAGTACAGATGAGATTCGGCATAGGAGCTCACGGATGACAGTAACATACCTTCCCACCGAGCGCCAGCGCTTCCGGCGAGGTGGCTGCATACAAACTGGTGACAGCGCCGTTCTCAACAGTGACACCTGCCACTCGCTTGATGGTAAACAGGTCAGAAATGGCGATCAAGTGCATGAAATAGCACCTACATTCACCCATTTGATGATTGTGCCATGATTTCGGGCGAGATCAGAATTGACCCACCCTGGATGGACAGCGATCGAGCATATTTTACCAGAGTGGCGCCTATTAAGCTCATTGGAGAACAGAATATTGCCCTTGAGAGGTGTTGGTGATCAGGCAAATGGCTTCCTTGCAAGTAAACTCACAAGTTTGCTCTGCAAAGAAGATGAGTCCGGCAGAGGGCAGAAAAATAGCTCAACTCACCTCTCCATAGTACCTGTAACGCTCGGTGAGAGAAGAGAGCGGAAACCACGCTGGTTTCTTAGACACTTTAAGATTCTCAAAGGTAATTCCTTCAGCTGGGGCAAATTGATGCGCTATGGAGGATACGTTGATTACCCGTGCTGGTATATCTGCAGCGAGTAAAGCCGGGAGGAGCAACATGGTCAAATGATAGTGAGCCAAAACGTTGACGCCAAAGTGCAAGTCGTAGCCTGACCAACACGCATCAACATCAGAAAGAAGCTAGATGCTTCTGATCGTAATCTCCTCACCATCCTTTGTGAGCTCGTCAACGGGAACGGCCATAACGCCCCTGAGCGAATGGGTAAGAATAAACCAAAGGTGGAGACGACAAAAACTAACGCATTGTTGATGAGAACATCGAGTCGTTTTTCCTTGCTGTTGGAAATTGTGTCAGCGACGTTTCTCCGAGCGCAAAGCATTTTGTGCGAACTTGAGAAAAGCTTCTGCTGCGCTACGAACGCTCTTTAATTCAGAGAGGTCAACAGGTAGCAAGTGCACGGCGTCCTTTCCAGACTCTCTCTTGAGCCTTTCGATGGCGTTCTCGGACTTCTGCGACTGACGTCCTGCAAGGTAAACTTTTGCTCCTTTTGCAAGTAGTTCCTAACAACATCGCCTCAGAAGGCTTCATAAGGCCCATTTG
>Ga0307515_10008010_pt1 | contig 20730 bp, 17 predicted proteins | sample 17_EM_MG_FD_194513 | JGI IMG/M metagenome (GOLD analysis project Ga0307515, IMG submission 194513) | Populus trichocarpa ectomycorrhiza microbial communities from riparian zone in the Pacific Northwest, United States - 17_EM | ecosystem: Host-associated > Plants > Roots > Unclassified | place...
GCGACGGCGGGAGAACGAAGGCGGGCGGTGGTGGATGGATTGGATGTGCGGTTGTCAGGAGAGTGGAGGGCGAGGTCACGGCCAGGTGTGTCGGCTATCACCTTGGTTTACGATTCCTGACCCCTTGCTGGTTTTGTGCAGGCCGGCCGGACCAACCCGTTCGAGTGATTCTAGAGACATTTGCAGCATCGTCTACTTCTTCGTATCCCACGACCGCATTTTTATACCTACGTATCTAAGTATCTCAGACTCTCATGACGTTTCGCATTCGGTATTTCTGCTTCACTCCCACTCAGTACTTGTATCCATGTTTTTCCTGAACTCTTCTTTTTCGTACAGCGCCTCGACCGTCGCGTGTCATTGTCGACTCACGAAGCACAACACGCGAAGAAGGGGTGGGGCGAATTCAACTATATGGGAAATGCAAGGCATCACACGACACTACCGCGAAATCAATAGAGCTCGCAGTTTACTATATAAGCCACTGCTTTGGTGCCAAACTCGCCACATCCCTCGCCTTCCCATTTGTCAATCCCTTAGTCAGCACAATGCTGCTTCTCTCCTTCCCTCTTCCGCTATTCCGCTCCGTGCTAACGCTAGACGCATGCTGGAGGCGTGCTGGACTAGCGAAGTTATCCACCACTTCGCTCACTCCATTCTTTATGCGGTTCTCGAGCACCCAGGTCTAGAAGGTACTCTGATTGAATACCGTTGGGTTCAGCTGCAGTTTCAGCCACGGGGCAAAAGGAGGTGGGATGTCGATAGCTCACATCGTCCTCGTCCTCGCTGTCTGACTCCTGAATACAACCCCTTAATCACCCATGGAAGTGATGGGTCGAGAGCCAAAAGGGGAGAGGGAGTGAGAGGGTATTGTGTGCTACATCATCCCCGCTATCTCCTGGCCTTTTTGCACATTCCCTTGGTCTGCTTGTCATCGTTCAAAGGGTTCTGGGCTGGACGTAAAGGACCGTCTCACAAGCTCGCAAGGAGACTGCCATCCACTCTGGAAATTATAGAGACGTACGAACGTTAACGCGAAGCTAATTCAATTGGTTGATTCGCACGGAACCCAATCCCACATGATGGTACCTAGTCTTTAGTACACTAATCACAAATCATTATGCCTTCGTTCATTCTTCTCTTCACCAACCATTCTGTCCCCTGTCCGGGTGCAGTCGTCTCCACCTAACTTACCCCGGGTTCCGTGGACCATCCCGGTCAGGCAGTGAAGAGTGGAGCATATACGAGTACCAAGGAACAATACCCCTTAATCCTTGAAGGCACCTTGTACTCTTAGTAAGGTATAGTCGCGTCTAACTTGAATAAATTAGGTAACGAATATATTGCATTATACTAGACGTAAACTTAGGGGAACTCTGACACTGAGGCGCTGTTTTCTGTAAACCTGTGTCCATGGCGGAGCAAATGCATACAACGCATTTGGAGGCCACACCATTCAGCCTCCGTCCCACGAGGCCAAGCACGTAGGGAAGCAATCAACGTAAGAAGAAAACAATGTTGTTCTGGTGCAGGAACGCTCACGCTTGGGCCGCATGAAACGTCTAGTACCCAGGAGTAAAAGTGTAGAAAACATGCCCGGACGCGATAGGGTTTTCGGGATCGTGGTCATGCATCAGCGACAAGAAGAAAGCGCTGGATGTGGACGTTATTGGTGTGGCACACTCTAGGATTTGGACCTGGTCCCCTTCCGAGCTCACGAACGATGTGGCTACCATGCCAGCGTGACCAAACCCAATGAGGTACTTCTGGCAATCGCCCCGAGGAAGGTTCTGTACCTTGACCCAGACTCGTTGACTTGATCCGTGCGGTCCACATTGAGGGTTGATGTCCATGATTTGGGATGGTGGCGGCGGCGGTAGTACCGTCGTATCGGCGTACCCCCAGTCAGAGCTTGCATAGGGTGGTGCAAAATAGATCGGATGAACTGGTGCTGGGTGTGGTTGGGCTAGTGCTTGGTGTGACCGGGCCCTCAATGGGGTCTGCACCAGGAACGTCGCGACGATCTCGAAGCAACTCTCCAGCCTGAAGGATAGGCTACAAGGCAAATGAAAATATCAATAAATAGAACTACGCATCAAGAAGAAGACGTACACTAGTGATTCGGCATTACAACGATACCCTTGACCACTGGACAGCTTTCGGGCCCGGGCAGGGATGTTGAATATAGCCACCCCAGAGAAGTGGGTTTTAGAGTCGTCCAAATGAAGGAAGACTCCTTCGGCACTCGGTGGGAGCGGGAAGGTGGGAGGGTTACAAAGCCGTCGAGTCTCAGAGGCGTGCGTCGTTTGGCACGAGGCGCAGTATACATTTGCAAATAAAAGAAGTTGCGATGGATCGGGTAGGTAGTCCTGGCGTTTTGTTGGATCTGGGTCGACTAACGCAACCTTCTTGAACTTGGAACCAAAGTACTTAACACCCACGCGTATCTTCAAATCATCTCTGTACTGAAGATGGCCGTCGTGGATTGGAATAGGTTTCAGAATGTCGACCTCCAGGCTCAATCCCTCGCTGTCCACGGATTAGCCAAAGGAATATTCTTCGGGGATCATACATACGAAGTTTGAGGAGGGAATCTGGATGATTAAAGTCAGTGGGGCTAGTATCATGGTTGTGGAAGTCACTCACGGGGCACACAGCAGTCCCATACTATCAGCCTCACTCCCCGGGACTTGGCCGAGAGGGTGAGGGGCACTAGAAAAAAAAGACCGGGGTGTTCGTCACTACAACCTGCAAGTCTGATGTGGGACTCACGACATGGCTATGAGGTCTGGTGCGTGCTGGGAACGTAGTACCACCCCCCCTTATGAAGCAGCACTTTATACGACGCTCTGCTCATTCTTTTCGGTTACCCGGCCGGCCTTGGGCCAAAGAAGGCCAAGGCCGCTGCCCAAAGAGGCCCAGGTTTAACCAATGAAGCCAGTGTACACTCCTTAGGCGCACCACCGTCAAACCTTTCTAACAGTCCCGTGGTGACGAAAGAACACAAGATCAATGCCCAATTTTCACTTGATTTGGACATAGAGCCGGAAGTTGATGGAAGATACTTGGATAAGGTAGAGAAAGCTTTTACACTGATTTGGAGACCTAGTCGACGTTGGCTGAGTGGAATCGTCGACAATCCTTTAGAATGGTATCAAGTACTCGTGGGTCCTTGGGGTCTTGTGGTCATTCTTCTTGGCCGGCCCTGGACGCTCCCGAGGTGTAATGATGGCAATGGCCGGCCTGATAACGATATTCAATAAACATTTATGTCCAGAAATCGAATCGTAGCTCAGCGCCTCACCTCAGTTGGGTGTTCAGGTTGAAGACGTTGGAGTTGACCCGCATACAAATCCCTGCGTGAGCACTTACCGCTTACCAGGCCACGGGCCGCTTCACTAATAAATAATTCAGGTCCAGTCCATTCTGATGTAATGGACTGAGGCTGCACGGAAGGAGTTTTACGCGCTGCTGGAGCCGCGGTTGCATCCGACAAACGGAGGGTATTACTTTCAAGGCGGGTTGGGGATTTGTGAGGGCACGAAGTAGCATCCCCAGGAGCAGTTTAAGTAAAGAGACCGTGAGCATGGCAAAGATGTCACATCCAGGACCTCTCCCGTTCGACGCGATCGGATTTACGAAACAATTGAGCTTTACCCGAGGTAGTTAAACACTTGAAGATTAAGAACTGATAAGAGCTCCAGTCTCGGTATTGAATCCAAATATTCCCATTTGTCCACTTTGCCGTTTGGTTTCTCAACTTGTGGGAAAGAGACGGGAAGCTTCTCGCTGTACCAGCTTCTCCTCTGACGGCCTGCCAGCCAAAGGCGATGGCCTCGTTATTCAAGGTCTTAGGGCTTTGTAAGCCACGTCGGCCTTAGTTCAGGCACTCGGGTGGCGCTTGGACTGGATATACAGGGAGTTCAGGAGAACGGCACTGGATGGTGAGAGACGCCGACCTCGTGTATTGATTCAGTGGGAAATACCATGACAGGGCATCCAGGGTGAAGCGGGCGTCTTGACATCTGGAAATTTTCTGAGACGGTCATTACGTGAGGGGGCGCACACCTCTACCCGATCACCGTGGCCGATTGGCAGATTTGCGTTAAGTAGTGGTCACAATGAGTGTTGTTTGTCAGTTCGGTCGCCCAATTTCTTGCCTCCTCATTTCCGCGCTGCCCTATGCTCCAAAATTTGCGCGTCATTGCTATGGCAGGGCTTGACGACCATTTATAGGCTCTGGAAAGCAAGTACAATCCTGAATAGGTGCACTTAATAGCCGCTAATAACTCGCCAATGGATGTATCAAGCATATGTCCAACTGCCCATGCATGGCTTCGCTTTCTCATAAATGGCTGGAGCGGCAATTTTTTGGAGATTTTTTTTTTGGAGAAACCACAGTAAAGCCATAATATTGGATAATCAAGCACCTCCTAGGCCCTCAACTTGCAAGCCGGTCGATTGTGATCGCGGATAATGTGTCACCCCTTTGGCACAGCAGGTAGCTTTATAGCCTTGGAAGACTCTCACGGATCAGAAACGAAGCGAGGGTTGTAAAATTCCCGGGACCAAGGAGCCGTTTGATCTGGGAGATGATCCTCAGGCCTCCCAAGAAGAATTCCAGTCACACCTGGGTTACATAGGAGAATCACCACGCCTTCCCTGTTGCCGGCTGCGCACCGACTGCCACCGCAATTTGCCACCATTCGTTTTCTCGCCGGTCGACGCGCTTGAGGGCCACAGAAACCAGTGCGAGTATTTCCAATGGCGATCAAATGTGAAACCAAGCAAGCACAACACGATACTGTCGGAATGCTAGCTCTACTGAAAAAACAGCGAGCCCGCATGGCTCAGCGCGTAATTCGCATGCGGTCCGACAGTACTCTATCTCTAAGATGCTCCACTGTAGGACGTCTAGGCCCATTTTTCTATCCCGTTTGAGTCTGTTTTGGTGCCTGGTAATCATGGTGGCGTGGTTGATACCTCAGTTTGCTGGCGTGTGATATTCACTTTAGTTGCATGACAGGTAATGATTCCTGTATCGCTGATTTCTCAGACAGCTCCCCTCCTATTACGCCTCTGCTTACCCACCACCAGCATAACCTGCCCTGCTCTCCTTCCGGCTATTGTTTGGCCAAACCAAACACGTCTTTTTGCGTCTCGTATGTTGAGATTGGTCTGTTTCACAAATGTATATTAGGTTCCTACTGCTAATACATGTAATCTACTACGACTTTTTGGCTCCATGTGTTGTAGGACCGTGCCAGTTGGGCGTTTGCGCGACTCAACACACATCCCCCAGCTTTGCCGTGTCAGAGCCTGGCACAACGCTGCCAAAATGTCGATAATGTGCATATCCACCCGCTGAAGGAAGGAGGCGCTGTCCCAGATCATCTCGAGAGGGATAGGGCGAGGAAGCTGAAGAAGAAGGCACGTTGCACCCGAAGCAGAACCACCCCAAACTCCACCCACTCCCAACGGATTAGCTCAAACTACAACCAGGCGTGTTCGCCTTCGAGAGGGGGCTGACACTGCTGTCGACAATTAAGCCGGAGCAAAAACGAGAGCGACGGTGCCATCTTGTGAGTCAAAACAGAGATTGTAAGGGACAGAGGAGAAGCTAACCTTTCATGATCAGACTCCAACCTACTACGGAACTCGTATGGACCTTTTCAACGCAATGATTGCAATACTAACCCTTTTATGTTCATTCGCATCCGTACCATTGCCCGAATCAACGCATATATAATTTATGATAGTTCATTCATTACACTACAGCCTGAATAAACCGCTCTTTGGTGTTGAGTTGCGCCAACCCTAAACTGGCCCGGTTCTGTGCACCGCTTATAACACATGGAGCCCAAAAGGTCATAGCAGATTACATGTATTAGCAGTAGGAACCTAATATACATTTGTGCTCAACGAGACGCGAAAAGACGTATTTGGTTTGGCCAAACAATTTAATTACCGGAATTCTTTTGGGGAGAGCAAAGGAGGTTCTGGCGAGCCCTAATGGAGTCCCACACACCGCGTGTAGGCGTGATGGTGCATGACACATTCCCTCCCTTTCCCAACCAAAAAAAAAAAAAGATCTACGGAACGAGTATTATGCATGTGGAGAAAGGTAGTGATTTAAATACTTTTGCTGACCTCCATGATCAGTGACAGCAAGGATTGGTGGCTTCTGTGTCGCAGCCGAGTCGCAAGCGGATGATCCGATGCACGCCTACAGTGCTAACTGAGTGAGAGAGCTAAGTGAGAGGGTTCCTCAAAGCCGTCCCGATGGTCCCGACTATGTCGTGGACCTGGACGCGGCCGAAGTCAAGCCCTGAGCTCTTATGCTCCACAACTTAATCGACCCCACATATTTCTCATATAGCCAGGGTCCGTTCTTTGGAACGATTCTTATGATAGAATCTGGACTAGTCCTAACAGCTGCCTTCCACCCACGGTCCTTTCGAGCAAACGCCCGTTTGGTCAATCCTGGCCGCTGTGTACCCAGACTGTAGTGAAATAGCGTATCTAATCGTAGGGGGGAGTTGATCTCTGTCCTGCTGCACAACTAGAATGGCCGATGCGAGTATTGAGTAAAATGATTTATATGCTTGGAATTTCTCTACTCTAGATAATATTAATGGCGAGTTAAACGGGATATGACCTCATATACCACTATTATGGAACAGTGCTCCCCTCTGGAACGGCTTGCAAAGTGAAGTCTAGGCATGACCGGAGATGGCGTCGAGTCCACTGATCGTTTATCGGAAAATATACTTAAACGGAGATAGAGAGCGTCAAAAATACATTACATTACAAATTTGACACCTACCACTTTGCTGGACGGGGCTCGCCATGATGGGCCTGTAGGTTGTCCTTCCGCGAACAAACAGGCTCACTGTGCCTGGGGCGGTGGCTTGCATGGTTTTGAAGCAGTATCACCTATCGATCATACGCGTCAGGGTTCCGGTCCTTGCTTGGGTGGCATGCCTCCCGTCCTCGCGAAAATTATGAATGGCCTCAGAAACTATGAGTCGTTGCAGGGAACGTGAATATACTCACGCTCGTTGCACCATCGCTAAGAGCACACATGACACCCAGAAATTTGTGTCCGCTTTGACTGGGGGAATGAGATCGACACTGCAGTAAGCGACGTTACGACTACCAGCCTCGATAGTTCGCTTCACAGGGAAGGTGCTAGATGACCAGTTGTCCTAAAGTTGCAACGGGTTGTGAGAGTCGGTCTTAGGCAAGAGTCAGGCTCCCATAGCTTGTGATGATATGTACAGAAGAGTCGTGACAATCTTTTTTGAGTAGTCATAGGTATTAGAGAACGAATAGAATGACATCCTCTGCACTTTCGCTAGATCTCCTGGTCGCGAGACCCTCTCTATACACTTCATCGTATAGAGCGCGAGCCTCTCCATCACCGGACGCGAACCTACGCCGACACAGGGTATTAATGGACCTTGAAGAGAATGCTCAATCATGAGTTAGTAATTAAGGATTCGAACTCACCATCGCCGTGCAAGCATGCCCACTCGCGCAAGCAGTCTCACCTCGACTTCTCCGCGTCTTGCAGTGATCGTCGGGGTTTGGAACAGAGGGTGATCTCTCAACTTTTTCCAGCGGATAGTCCGCCCCCCGCACATCGCAAGGCTATGTGGGCAGCATTACCTCTAGTATATATATAGCGGGCTCGCGTCGCTCGTCGTGTTCTCTAGGTACTGTAGCAAATCCCAATAAACACTAGATTTGGTCGTACTAGGAAAGCTCGCCGCGCGAAATTTGACAGTGATCGCCGCTCAAGTGTTCAGTATGCGGTGGTCGTACCGAGGCCAGTTGAACGGGGAGAAGGAGAGAAGCAACAGCATGGTATGTATTGATATATGCGCATAGGACCAGCGGAGCAGGACCGAGGGGGGAACACTCGGGCGAACGACCAAGATAGGCAACGTGCCAACGGAGGGAGTGGGTTGGGTGGTGCGACCAGAGAGAGATGTTGGGGAGTGTGCTTGAGGCAGGAGTAGTTGTAATCAGGCACAAGTATTTCTCGACGAGCTTGACTCTCGTCCATAGCATTGGTCTTCGCGAGAAGCGAGTCGAAGAAGTTGTATAGGGACATATGACTTGGATGCAAGGGAATGCTAGATGAGACGAGAGAGGGTTGCGAGAGAGATATGCGTCCGCCCGATCGTGTCGTTTGCGCGTCGTTTGCGCGTCGTTCTCGCCCTGCGACAAGAAAGATCGACAAAGATGCGGATCGGATATAAACCTCTCATCCTAGTGTCGCTTTATGGCGGTCCGCACTGCAACCGCGCGCATGGTGAAGGCCAGAGCGTCAGATGGTCAGGTCAAATATGTATTTTCAGAAATTGATCATAAATAGCACGGACATACAGCAACACAGAAGATACAGAAAATTACAATCCTGGCACTGACAACTGACTTGGGCGAGATTTACAGTTCCGCATATGCGCCTGCAAGTTATCCCTCCTCGAGCAAGCGTACGGGCAGTACTGGCAGCGGTGATCTGCATCGGCTCGTGTCAGAACTACACCATAACGCACATGTACCAGAGCACCTGACCTTTTCTATGGGTATGCTTAGATGTAACATGCCTGTCGAGCCTCTCTTTCCTCGCGAATGCTGTAAATGGATTCAGACACTATGCAGCGGTGAAAGGGTATCTGATGACACTTACACTCATTGCACCCTTCCCACGTGCATACGTAACGCCCAGGGACTCTGGTCCGCTTCGCCTGCGAATTTGCGCTCGGGTAGGGAAGTGAAGCGGTCTTGCGATCTCCGGCCTTGGAAGTACGCCGAACAAGGGCGCTGTTCCGTGGTTGCAATGGACTGGAAAGGGTCGGGTTTGGGCCGGAGGTTGAGTGTTCGAACAGGTTCCCGTACTGTGCAATAAAAGTTTCGGCTTCACGCTGAAGTTGCTCCACTAGTTCTGGATGGTCTTGTTGAGCAATTGTGGTACCTAACATCGTTTCGAGGTTCTCCTTCGCATCTATGGCCGTTGCGCCAACAAGTGGGACAGATGAACCCTAAGGCCATGCTTAGCAATGGACTATTGATTGAGGATTCGAACTCACCATCGTCATGTACGCGTGCCCACGAAGGCAAGGGGTACCCATATCAACTGTACCACGTCCGGCAGTGTACGTCGCCGCTCGAGTATTCCAATATGTGGTCGTCGTACCGAGGCCAGTTGGGCGGGGAACATGAGAAACACCATATGGTAGACAAGTGTCGGCGCCAGCGAGTGGAGACGAATCGCTGAGGCGATCCTGAGCATGCGAGCAAGCAGGGTGAGGAGCCTGAAAGTTGCACATGCCGTTGTCGGCGAGTTGCTGGTCGGAATAGTTGTAATCGTACTCGTCCAGATTCAAATATTGCGCGAAGAGGTCTTGATCCTCGTTCGGGGTGGTTGTCTTTGCAAGGAGCGACTCGAAGAAATTGTTGGGGGACATGCCTGCTCGAATGAAACCGATATGACGAGAACAGAGTGTGTGTGAGAGAGAGACGTGCAGGGGGTCAAAGAGGTACGACTCCAGGTCGTGAGTTGTTTGCTGAGGCCTGCAGAACCACGTGCCGCTCACACCGGTCACCTCCTATTCGTCTCCATGTCACCCACAACCTTGAACAATCGAATGCATGAAACAGTGCCGGCGGGAGTTCCTTCGCCGGCGCTGGGATATCACGAGAGCATGAGCTTCCCGAGTGAATTTTTATCCAACTGACGTGATGGAGGTCATACTTCACGCCTTAGGAGTAGGTCAATAGTTAGTTCGTGAGACCACTGAGGCAAGATAGTTGCGTTCTGCACCGATAAACCAATTCCTAGTTGAATCACATGAAAAGTTGCCCCTATCCGCAGCTTAACTATTTGTGGAATCTCCGAGGCCGCCAGCCTAGTAACCTCACTGGTCACGTAGATGGCCGTACAGGGAGTAACTTCTTTTGACTCTCCGACGAGATTGGTGAGTTCAGGGAAGGTCTACCCTGAGGCATAACTCGACGCCGATACATGCCTTGATAGTAGGGATTAGGTCCTGACTTCACTACCTCTGGAACCTGCGTGTCCCGTTTCTGTAGATGTATCGGACGAATGCGGTTCGCTAGTACTCGCGGTAGTGCACAACAGTGCACACCAAGCAAATCCAAGCGATATAGTTCCCCTATGGAGCTCCCCTACATGTTCCGGGGGGCAAGGGTGGTGGTTGGACTCACCATTCACAAATAGGTCACAAATAGGACCCGAATCCTTTCCGGCGCTGTGCTCCTCATGGCCTAGGAGTGCTCTTGAGACAGCTTGATTGTATACCTTGGGTATACCCTCAACGAACTCGCCCCAGAGCACGAGTTCGAAGAGATCTTTGAAGGCAGGGAGGACTTGAGGTTTTGGTAGGACTGCAGATGAGGGAGTTGCTTCATAGAGAGAGCGATCATAGTAGCAGCATGTATGGTTGGAGGCGCCATCTGTGATGCCACGGTTATGGGCCAGAGTAAATGCCATTGCCAAACTCGTACCATAAATTATACCTTGGTCTCGCTGCCTTGCTTGAGCTGGGGTACGCGTGGCACCATTAAGTACTGGTTATGTCCTTCAAAGCAGTTTTGCATCCCCCGTCGATATCACAGTGCGCAAGGTGGTTGGAATAGGAGCCCGCCCGAGCAGGGATACGAAGAGCTGAACTTGATATCCGCCGCGATGCTAGTTAGTTGTTTTATGGTTGTATGGTGGATTGTCCACTCACATAGTCAACTCTTGCGGATTGACTATTGCCGAGCCAAATATCCGAAGCCATCTACTTCTTCAAGGTCTTTGGGAGTGATGTCATATTCACTGCCTTCATAATCCACACGCCTTGATCCCCGCTTTGGTCTTGAAATTCCCGATTCCCGAGTCCGCAGCACTAGTTTCTCTGGCTGCGGAGAAGTGAGGGCCAGGATGCGCAAGAAACCGCGTAGGCCTGTACAGCATCTCCGCTACCCTGTACAGAGAAGCGGACGACATTTGGGCCGTGGACGTGGCGCCCTTCCGCAGGTCATCCAGAAGATTGATAAATTTGAGGAAGACTTCGATGGAGATGTCTTGACGTCCGTTATGCCCAGAGCTGATATGCTCACTGAAGGATAGACTGACTGCTTTTCAAAGTCGTGTGCGTCGATTGTCAGTATCTAGAGGTTGCGAGCTTCGGAACGCACGCAAACACCGAGTCGCAATTTCTGGAGGAGAGAAGGAGCGTCAGGAGGAGTGAATACACATGACTGCGTATTTACTCTCACATCCTCGAATCCTTGGACTGTCATTTCGGGACACAGTCTCAAACCGTGCCAGATAATATGACAGTAGTCTTCATTTCCTCTCAATTCAAATTTGCCATTGACCCTGAGCACTCGCCAGGTAAGTTTGAATATGGCTGGCTGCAAACGGCGCCAAGTAATACGAAAACCAAAAAAAGTCGAGGATGCGACGGAATTCAACAATTTAACCTAGGCGTAATAAGGGCCCTCGTCTCAGTTTTGTACCTAAAATGGATTTCTGATTCCCACATATCCCAAAGTTCCAATTTGGACAGCAACTTTCCCCCTCCCCTCTCATGGCTTGTGAACCCCACCCCGCAATGTCTCTTTTCGGATTTGGTGGCCGCTGTCCCCTGGGTGGATGGAGGATGTCCTTTTAAAAACTCATAGTATGCCCTCCCAGTATTTGCTTTCCAAGTCTTCCCTTTGGATAGGATCCCTGCCCGCCATTCCCCCACACGATGAGTCCTGTACACCAAGGAAAGGTGCCTTGAAGTTGTGTCATTGGTTGGCACACTCCCGAATAGATATACTTCTCGTCGTTAGTCCTTTGGTGGGTGTCTTATGTATGGGCCATAGTGGTCCCGGTGCAGCGTAGGATATTCAACCGCAGGAAATCCGGCAAGAAGTATATATGAATGCTCTTGGGGAACTCTATCTCGGCGGGACTCTCAATGAAGAGGTGAGAACGTTAGTTCCCTTCGTCTAGGCGGGAAATATTCCGCAGCTACACCCTCTTTGGATAGATGAAGTGGACAAAGAACTACAGTGGAGGGAAAATCCACTTGACTTAGCGACTGCAATACGCGATGTGGGTACCGATACAACGATGAGGGGAGGTGGAGTCTTGGGGGACGGCGAGATCCGACATCTGAAGAGACTATACTCATATGGGGAAAATAGTGGAGCCGTGGTACGTGTTCCATGAATACTTTATGGTTCAACTTGGACTTACCCTCCGGCGCAGCTTAGGAAAGTAAGGACTCACCTAGGGTCATTATATATATCAAATGTAAGTAAATAGACCAAACGTTTCACCATAGAGGCTGGGCGGCATTGAACGTGGAGAGTCCGGTATGGGAGTGGATGAAATCGAAAGGAGACTCGAGAAGGATTGGCGAGGGTTGTATCATCATGTGAAGGGATCTAGTAGGCGTTATGACTCCCGTTAAACACAAAACTGATTATTATTCGCAGGTCGATCGCGTCTATTTGCTCAATTTATGACCCTTCATGATCTGGAATTCTTATTAGAGCGTTGCACTTCACCTCCAGTAGGTTGTGGAGAAAGAGAGTGGTGGATGATTATTCCCTGGCATTGCATTGTTTGCCAAAAGCCGATGACCATGTGGCCACCATTCTGACACGCGTCATTACTCGACGGCGTTACCCGGTATGTACTGGCCAAGCCATCACGGTCCTGCCAAGCCATCACAGTCCCATGTGAGGCGCGAGCAACCACCGCACGACTTGGCGCCGACCACCTTTTGGAATCGACTGCCACTTACCACAGTATGTGCCCCTCTGCATAAAGCGATGGATTAACTGAAGTACCTACGCCCCAGGATGCTGAACTTACCACCGGAAATTTGGAATGTGATCGGCGAGTTAGCCACATTCGTGTACGGCGAGGTCGAAACAAACTTTCAAGATCCTTTTGCGGCACCTCCACAATTCGATATAGCTGTCGCTGTACAAAAGGTTATTCCAACCCGACAATCACTTGTGGTCGTCTCAAAGTTCTTCTTTACCACATTTACCCCACTCCTGTATCGTTCTATCCTCCTTGAGGACGCAAAATCTCTACGTCGTCTGGTAGAAACATTGAGAAGCCAGAGGTCACTTGACATTTCGCAGAGGAATGGACCGTGGATACGTCGTCTATTCCTGAACACGAAGCGAAGGAGGCACTGGAGAGACCTGTCAGCAATAGGAGCTCAAGATCTACTGGAGGATCTTCCTCGTCTTCAGGTAGTGTGTATTCGTGGTCGTCTCAATCGTTGCTCGCAATTTCCTTTCAACCTCAATCACAGTTGCAAGGAATTAAAATCCATCTATGCGTCCCATTTTAATATCAAGCTTCCTGATCATATTCGCTCTCCGACAGACTTTTCCGACGCCTTCCCAGACCTTCGCCATACTGTCATCCGAGACATCTCCTGGGATCAAATTGTTGGCCCATCAGATCTAATCCACCCCTCTACTCATTTCGTCAACCCTATAGATCCATCCTTACGATTCCTACATTGTTCGACCGAATCCATCAAACCGTTTCTTAGCGATGCACACACCTTCTCCTCACTTACTATTACTGGGATCACAGTGATGAGCACCTTCGACGATTGGAGCAGTTTTGGGGACTTAGCCGCGTGTAGAGTCACTACCCTCGACATTTCTCGAGCAGGACTGGTCCATTACTCGCCCCATCTCATACTTCAATATGCCACAAAGTTCACTCATCTTAAGACCCTCGTCATCAATTTTTATATAGATCGACAGAACATTAGCATTCCTGCTTTTTCAAACCTCCGCCATTTAGGTTTATTCGCACCCTTACGCCAAATACGTCGCAAAGACATGAACTACACATTCGATGGGTTGTATAAATGCCAACAGAGTAGCCTTCCTCGACTAGCGCATATCCGCATTCTGCAGCCAAGCGTTTCTACCCGCATAATCCAACGGTTCACATCTTGCGTCCTCAGCTGGACTAGCCAGTTCTCGAAGAAAGGTGTGCGGCTTGAGAGCTACAAAGGAGAGAGCCTCTCTTTGGGTATCAGGTTCAGTGAGTCTATCCTTGTTGATAAATTTACTTTTGTTAACTGAAGCACAGCACCGGGTAGACATAGCCGTTATAAATGGACACCATACGGCCATTATTATACCAAGGCGTACCGTCCTATCTACCTTCCTCCACGTTCATTGGCATTGGGATAAATCGATCGATCGGCTCCAAGACGTGCTTCATACATATTCCGTTGTCGGAAATATTATATTCCCATCATAATTAGGTACGGTCTGATAACTTTCCGATGATAACGAGCGCCAGTCATAGACCGGTTCGTCTCCGCGTTTTGTGTTCCTTGGTCTCGACGTTACTTGTCTCATGTGTCCGGTGAAACCACAATTCCTCCTGGTTTGATATGCGTTTTGTGTTCGTCTGCTATATAAGATGTAGTAGTATAAAGGTTTTTTGTTTTCCGACATCCGTCGCAGATCCGTTGCAGGAAGCGTCAAGACAAGCTTTCGGTTTCTCTTGTGCACATCATGTTCTTGGAGTAGGCACAGTCCCTTGACTGAAAGGAACACAGAGGTATGTCACTGACTTGACGAAGGTTTGTGTTGAGGATTCTGAATAGCGCGTCGAATTCTCACCGCTTTCTCCATTCGACATTCTCAAAGTCTCATATATACATGTCTATGCGCGAGGCTGTTCCTTACTGATACTGCACAGGACCTATTTCAGAATTCCACATTTCGGAGTACTGTATTTGTGACATGATCGAACATCCCTCATCGGAAGAAGTGCTGGACCCTTCCTGCCGTTAACTCCGTTTGTATATTACAGCATATTCTTCAGCCATAGTAAGTGTCTCTTATCGTTACCCCCATTGATCCGGCCTTTACGCGTCTCGTCATTAAAGACTGCACACTATCACGTACCGCACGCAAATACCGAGAGGCGCAATTTTTGGAAGAGAGAAGGAGCGTCAGGAGGAGTGGATACACATGACTGCGTATTTACTCTCACATCCTCGAATCTTTGGGCTGTCATTTCAGGACAAAGTATCAAAACCGTGCCAGGTAATATGACAATAGTCTTCATTTCCTCTAAATTCAAATATCCCATTGACCTTGAGCACTCGCCAGGTAAGTTTGAATATGGCTGGCTGCAAACGGCGCCAAGTAATACGAAAGCCAAAAAAAGTCGAGGGTGCGACGGCATTTAACAATTGAACCCAGGCGTGATAAGGGCTCTCGTCTCAGTGTTGTACCTAAAATGGATTTCTGATTCCCACATATCCCAAAGTTCCAATTTGGACAGCAACTTTCCCCCTCCCCTCTCATGGCTTGCTAGCCCCACCCATGACCTCGCAATGTCTCTTTTCGGATTTGGTGGCCGCTGTCTCCTGGGTGGATGGAGGACCTCCTTTTAGAATCTCATAGTATGCCCTCCAAGTATTTGCTTTCCAAGTCTTCCTTTTGGATAGGATCCCTCCCGCCACCGCCCCACACAATGAGTTCTGTACACCAACAAAGGTGCCTTGAAGTTGTGTCATTAGTTGGTACACTCCCGAATAGACATAATGTGTGTCGTTAGTCCTTTGGCGGGTGTCTTATATATGAGCCATAGTGGTCTCGGTGCAGCGCAGGGCAAAGTGGTGATGTTCAACCGCAGGAAATCCGGCAAGAAGTATGTATGAATGTTCTTGGCGAACGCTATCTCTGCGGGACTCCTAATGAAGAGGTGAGAACGCTGGTTCCCGTCGTCGAGGTGGGGAATATTCCGTGGCTACACCTTCCTTGGATAGATGAATTGGACGGAGAACTACAGTTGAGGGAGAATCTGCTTGACTTAGCGACTGCAATACGCCATGTGGATACCGCTACAACGATATGGGGAGGTGGGGTATTGGGGGAAGGCGAGGTTCGACATCGGAAGAGACTATACTCATGTGGGGAAATAGTGGAGCCGTGGTACGTGTCCCATGAATACTTTATTGTTCAACTTGTCCTTACAGTACCCCGGCGCAGCTTAGGAAAAATAAGGACTCACCTAGGTTATTATATCAAATGTAATTAAATAGACCAAAGGTTTCTCCATAGGGGCTGGGCGGCATTGAACGTGGAGAGTCCGGTATGGGAGTTGATAAAACCGAAAAGAGACTCGAGAAGAATGGCGAGGGTTGTATCATCATGTGAAAGGATTGGGTAGGCGTCATGACTCGTGCTAAGCACAAAATTGATTATTATTCGCAGGTCGATCGCGTCCATTTGCTCAATTTTGTGACATTTCATGATCTGGAATTCTTATTAGAGCGTTGCACTTCACCTCCAATAGGTTGTGGATTTCGAAGTGGGACATAGGAAAGAGAGAGTAACTGGTGGCCCGGGTGGTTATTTCCTGGCATTGCATTGTTTGCCAAAAGCCGATGACCATGTGGTCACCATTCTGACACGCGTCATTAATGGACGGCGATACCCGGTATGTATTGGCCAAGCCATCACAGTCCCGCATGAGGCGCGAGCAACCACCGCACGACTTAGCGCCGACCACATTTTAGAATCGATTGCCACTTACCACAGTATGTACCCCTCTGCATACAGCGATGGATTAATTGAAGTACCTGCACTCCAGGATGGTGAACTTACCACCGGAAATTTGGAATGTGATCGGCGAGTTAGCCACATTCGTCTACGGCGAGGTCGAAACAAGCTTTCAAGATCCTTTTGCGGCACCTCCACAATTCGATATAGCTGTCGCTGTACAAAAGGTTATTCCAACCCGACAATCACTCGTGGTCGTCTCAAAATTCTTCTTTACCACATTTACGCCACTCCTTTATCGTTCTATCCTCCTTGAGGACCCGAAATCTCTACGTCGTCTGGCAGAAACACTGAAAGGCCAGAGATCACTTGACGTTTCGCAGAGGAATGGACCATGGATACGTCGTCTATTCCTGAACACGAAGCGAGAGAGGCACTGGAGAGACCTGTCAGCAATAGGAGCTCAAGATCTACTGGAGGATCTTCCTCGTCTTCAGGTATTGTGTATTCGCGGTCGTCTCAATCATTGCTCGCAATTTCCTTTCAACCTCAATCACAGTTGCAAGGAATTAAAATCCATCTACGCACCCCATTTTAATATCAAGCTTCCTGATCATATTCGCTCTCCGACAGACTTTTCCGACGCCTTCCCAGACCTTCGCCATACTGTCATCCGAGACATCTCTTGGGATCAAATTGTTGGCCCACCAGATCTCATCCATCCCTCTACTCATTTCGTCAACCCTATGGATCCTTCCTTACGATTCCTACACTGTTCGACCGAATCCATCAAACCTTTTCTTAGCGACGCACACACCTCCTCACTTACTATTACTGGGATCACAGTGACGAGCGCCTTCGACGATTGGAGCAGTTTTGGGGACTTAGCTGCGTGTAGAGTCACTACCCTCGACATTTCTCGAGCAACACTGGTCCATTTCGTGCCCCATCTCATACTTCAATCTGCTTCAAAGTTCACTCATCTTGTGACCCTCGTCATCAATTTTTATATAGATCGACAGAACATTAGCATTCCTGCTTTTTCAAACCTCCGCCATTTAGGTTTATTCGCACCCTTACGCCAGATACGTCGCAAAGACATGAACTACACATTCGATGGGTTGTATAAATGCCAACAGACTAGCCTTCCTCGACTAGAGCACATCCGCATTCTGCAGCCGAGCGTTTCTACCCGCATAATCCAACGGTTCACATCTTGCGTCCTCAGCTGGACTAGCCAGTTCAAGTCGAAAGGTGTGCGGCTTGAGAGCTACAAAGGAGAGCGCCTCTCTTTGGGTGTCAGGTTCAGTGAGTCTATCCTTGTTGATAAATTTACTTTTATTAACTGAAGCACAGCGCAGGGTAAACATAGCCGTTATAAATGGACGAAATACGGCTATATCTATACCACGGCGTACCGTCCTATCTATCTTCCTCCAGGTTCATTGGCATTGGGATAAATCGATCGACCGGCTTCAAGACGTGCTTCATCCATATTCCGTTGTCGGAAACATTGTGTTCTCGTCATAATTAGCTACGGTCTGATAGTTTTCCTATGACAACGAGCGCCAGTCATATACCGGTTCGTAAACTGAGTCTCTGCGTTTCGCGTGCCTTGGTCTCGACGTTACTTGTCTCATGTCTCCGGCGATACCACAATTCCTCCTGGTTTTATATGCGTTTTGTGTTCGTCTGCTATATAAGATGGGTAGTAATATAAAGGTTTTTATGTTTTCCGACATCCGTCGCAGATTCATTACAGGAAGCTTCAAGACAAGCTTGGGGTTTCTCTTGTATACATCATGTTCTTGGAGTAGGCACAATCCCTTGACTGAAAGGAACACGGAGGTATGTCACTGACTTGACGAAGGTTTGTGTTGAGGATTCTGAATAGCGCGTCGAATTCTCTCCATTCGACATTCTCAAAGTCTCATATATACATGTCTATGCGCGAAGCTGTTCTTTACTGATATTTGCACAGAGCCTATTTCAGAAAACCATGTTACGGAGTACTGTATTTGTGGACATGATCGAACATCCCCAATCGGAAGAAGCGCTGGACCCTTCCAGCCGTTAACTCCGTTTGTACATTACAGCATATTCTTTAGCCGTAGTAAGTGTTTCTTATCTCTACCCCCATTGATCCGATCTTTACGCGTCATCGTCATTAAAGACTGTGCTGCACGCTATCGCCAGTGTCCGGTCCCTGTATAAGTGGCCCTACGAAGGTAAACACGTCTCGGAATGGGTTCACCCAGACAAGGCAACAGCTAAGTATTGCGTTAGGGACGTTCTCAAAAGACGGAGCGTTTCCGCCGAGAGTATCACTATGGGATGCTAGTATCGACACTACCGTAGACAAGTTGCATAGGAAAGGGAGTTGGGAGGATTTTGAGCACTGGACGAGTACGAGCAAGAAAGAATGATATGAGGGAAAAGAGGCGGACAGGTGAGATTCAGACCAGAGAATCGAGTCGCGCGTTTTTGTGATATCATACAAGAATAGTGACCGCGTGGAATATGGACAGGAGAGGGTCATCGAGAGGCTAACATCTCGTGAAATCTCGGAGCGATCGAACAGGGAGGAGGTAAGGGTTAACTATAAACCACGTGGTAAATGATCGGTGACTGCATTGGAAACCGATTGGGGAGGCGTAGCCAGTAGGGATGCGAAGTTCTGGGCGGCGGTGCCAGGACGACAGGGAGCAACGACACACATGTATCTGAAACTATTTGGATGATAAGACAAGATCCCGTGGATCAATTTCGGTTCAACAGATGCACGGGTGATGGCGGTTCTTTGTAAACCACCCAACCCGATCCGCGCCGGAACATTAATCCTGTGCCTCAGTTTCTTTTTTCTCGTAGATGGCTAAAAGCCACGGTTGTTTTACATAGTCACGGTACTACAGTGTTATCGAATAATTGATCCGATAAGTCGAAAGCGTGACTAATTTGACTAATTGATGGGCGAGTTATTGGATCACTCCTGAAACCCGGTAGGTGGTTTATTCATATTTGAAACTCTTTAAGCTTAGTTGTGACAGCCGTTGTAAGTTCCTAGCAGTCCTGAAGAAGCGGGTGGCCATCGAGGAAAGGGTCAACCTGCACAGCAACCTAAATATTTCATCTAGCATCATGTGACCTTGGATTGGTTGAACAGGGTGCACATAGTAAGCACCCGCAACCGACACGGTATTACCACTCGCTCGATCCACTCTAAGAAGTAGAGAAATAGGATGCCTAAATTCGTGACCTCTTCGCCGTAGCTAGGCGAGACTATAGATGCCGGTATCACCAATACGAGGGTGTCCGTATTACCCCGAGGAGGCCTCCGGAACTCGACAACGTGATGTGTGGTAGCCGGCCAGCCTTATATCTCCTTCTCTCGATGGCATCACAAGAGTCACTAGTCGAGCTGAGCAACCTAATATTTCCATTGATACAGCGTTTGCACAACTAGAGCCGGTAATTCATCATTCATTTGTGAATTTATGTATTGCACCACTGACAATTTTCTCAGAGCCACTGCGTCTTCCATTCTGGAAGATCCTTTGCAGTCAAGTGTTTTCGAAAAATGAAGCTGACTACTGACATGCCCATGTTGAGGGGAAGTCTTGTCCCGATTTTGCCCTTCCTTCAAACTTAAATGCGAGGAAAAACAGAGGCTCCCCTGGATGCAACCAAATACCTCCTGATAAATCAGTAATATTTGAACTAGTATAAATCCTGCGACCCTCCCTACCGTAATGAGGCGGTACGGGTGACATAGCACATAGAGCTGCCAAAGTTGGGCTAAATTATGGATTTATCAACCCGTACATGACATATTTAGAATCCTCAGGATGATGAGGCATACCTGGAGAATCCTGAGGGTACTGGATGGGAATCCCTGAGGTCGGGATGTGTTTTGCTCACGTCAGACAACCCCACACGCACGCCTTGGCTGGCACACCTGCCATATCATATAGACCAAACCTCGAAGAGTGTCCAAGCGCCCAGGGAACCCAATTGTAGCTTAAATGTTTCAGTTGAAAAGTAGTTCAAGATGGCGAAGAGAGGTGTAAGCTCCACCCCCGAAATCAAATGAGCCACACATGCATGTGCGCTTAGGTGGCGCTTAGGTGGTGGAATTTGTTTCTCTTCCGA